>OGQK01000605.1_pt1 | contig 22478 bp, 31 predicted proteins | sample 1553221 | NCBI WGS metagenome assembly OGQK01 (sample SAMEA2579996, study PRJEB22360) | human gut metagenome | biome: human gut; feature: human-associated habitat; material: faeces | place: Denmark | collected 2008/2010 | reverse complement strand
CGGTCGCGGAACGGACGCAGGGCCTCGCCCAGCAACTCTTCGTTATCGTGCGGTCGGTCGGCCGTGCCATACGCCTCGGCGGTATCGAAGAAGGTATAGCCCATCTCCACCGCATCGACCAATTGGAAGAGGCTTACAAGGAAGGTAAACTCCGTGCCATCGGCGTCAGCAATTTCTATCCCGACCATTTTATCGATCTGGCCAGTAATGTGGAGATCGTTCCAGCCGTGAATCAGGTAGAGACGCATGTGTTCGACCAGCAGATCGAACCGCAGCGAATCATGGAAGAGTTCGATACGCGCATCATGTCGTGGGGGCCGTTCGCCGAAGGACGCAACGGTTTCTTTACAAATCCGCTGCTTGGCGAAATCGGCGGCAAATGCGGCAAAAGCGTAGCTCAGGTTGCCTTGCGTTGGCTTATCCAGCGCGGCGTGATTATCATTCCCAAATCGACCCACATCGAACGAATGCGGCAAAATATCGACATTTTTGATTTTTCGCTCTCCGACGAAGATATGGCAGCCATAGCTACGCTCGATACGGGAAAAAGTCTTTTCTTCGACCACCACGATGCGGAAACGACTCGTATGTTTATGGGATGGAAAAAATCTCTATAACAATGAGAGAGGTTGTTTTATGGGTAGGAGCCGGCGAAATCGGCAAAGCCATTGTCCGGCGGATAGCGGCCGGGCGGAAGGTGATTGCCGGTGACAAACGGTTGGAGAACGCTCGCTGTGCGGCCGAAGAGTTGAACAATGTCGGTTTCGACGTCGAACCTACCGAAGTGGATCTGTCCGAACGCGATTCCATACTCGCCGCAATCGACGAGGCAAGCAGACACGGAGTTGTAAAATACATGGTCAACTCAGCCGGGGTATCGCCGAGCCAGGCATCGGTAGAAACTATCCTCAAAGTCGATCTGTATGGCACTGCCATTTTGCTCGAAGAGGTCGGGAAGGTAATTGTCCCGGGCGGCGCGGGAGTAACTATTTCAAGCCAGTCGGGACACCGCATGCCTGCGCTCGGCACAGAAACCGACGAATTGTTGGCGACCACACCGGCCGAAGCGCTGCTCGTTCTCGATATATTGCAGCCGGCCAACATACGCGATACGCTCCATGCCTACCAATTGGCCAAACGTTGCAACATGAAACGGGTCATGGCGGAAGCCGTGCGATGGGGCGAGAGAGGTGCGCGTATCAATTCGATTTCTCCGGGAATCATCGTGACGCCTCTGGCCATAGATGAATTCAACGGTCCGCGGGGAGCATTCTATAAAAATATGTTTGCCAAATGTCCCGCCGGTCGGCCCGGTACGGCCGACGAGGTAGCTCGTCTCGCAGAATTATTGATGAGCGATGCCGGGGCATTCATCACCGGAAGCGATTTTCTTATAGACGGAGGGGCGACGGCATCCTATTATTACGGTCCGTTAAAGCCATCGAAATAAACATTATAAAGTATGAAAAAGAATTTAGGAAATACGCCCGTACTGGCGCCGCTGCCGGTACTGATCGTGGCGACATACGACGAACAAGGTATGCCCAACGCTATGAATGTGGCATGGGGCGGTCAGTGCGGTTATCATCACGTTGCATTGAACCTCTCGTTGAATCATAAGACGACCGAAAACCTGAAACACACGAAGGCGTTCACATTGAGCATCGCTACCGTCGATACGCTGGTAATCTCCGATTATTTCGGTCTCGTGTCGGGGCGCAAGGAAAACAAGATCGAGAAGGCTGGTGTGCATGTTACCCGCAGCGAATTTGTCGATGCCCCTGTTATCGACGAATATCCCCTGACGCTCGAATGTAAGGTCATCGAAATGCGGGAAGCATTAGGTGAAATGCACGTCGTGGGCGAGGTCGTCAATATGCAGGTCGACGAGTCGATACTGGATGAACAAGGCAAAGTGGATTTGGGCAAATTGAGCCCCATCTCCTACGATTCCGCGTCGCATTCCTATCGCGTACTCGGCGATATTGTCGGCAAGGCGTTTAAGAACGGAGACAAATTGCTTTGATAATACGTAATAAATGTGTATCACATAAACCGTTCGAGTTGTTTTTCGTCCAGATAATGATCTCGGCATCTTCAACCTCGGATTTGTACTTTCGATCTTTCATTATCCATGTACGAATATTTTGGAGGTGTTTATGAAGGCTTCTCCTGTCGTTTGGGCTATAATTGGTTAAATGAGCGGCGTTACGGTTCTTTGCGTGTACCATTTGTTTTTTTCGTTCCAGTCTGAAGGTAATATTTTGATGCCTGTGATCTTTGCAACAGTTATAGAATCAACGTTATATACTAAAATATATAGACACTTCACCTTTTTTATTAGGCACTGTCCTGATTGTGAAGTTTTCAATAGGAAATCTTGGCTTGATTCTATCTATAATTGTTTAAATATCAAAAGGATGAATATGAATGATTTGTGAGGTTTATTTTCAGATAGCGTGATATAAAACGAAAAAAAGCGCGATTTTAAAATCGCGCTTTCTAACTATAAGAGTGTCATTTTAGTCATTTAAGACCTATTTGCACATCAATACTCTTCTTCGTTGAAGGTACTGATTAGTGTCTGACATTCAGCTTTATACAACGCTATTATTGTTAATTTTGTTGTTTGAATGAGGTTTATTTTGACATCTATTGATGTTAATTTATAGTGTTAAAATACAGTGTGTTAAATCATGTGACAAAGGTAGTAAACGGGGTTGAATTTTCCTAATTTTCAACCCCGTTTTTCACACTTAATAAATTCTGTATAGTTGACTGTTTCGATATTGGGAAATCTTCGGATTTACGTTTCTCGAGAACCAACTCAACAGATTTGTTACTCTCTTCAATAAAATGCTTCTCGATGTGATTTTGAAAGAAATAAAGCAATGTCATCTGGAGTATAGAAATACTTGTCACCGACTTTAGAAAATCCCAGTTGACCGGTATTTCTGTAATTTTTTAGGGTGTTTGGTGTTACGTCAAAGAGCATCATAACATCTTTATTTGTGTAAAGTGCTTTTGATGATACCTGCGCCTTTTTTCGTAAAAATTCGATGTCATCCGCCATTTGTTGAAATTTATTGTCGTATTCGGCGAATTTTTCCGCGTCGATTATTACAACTTTATCCATTGATTTTTCTATTTAATTTGCTTATTGCAAGATAGTTATTTGAAGTATTATTATCAAAAAAACTTGTATTGCAAATAACTGAATCACAAACTGTTGCGCATGACCTACACCCTTGCTTTTCAGGAGGGGCGCGACCGTCGTTTTGTATCCTTATGCGGTTTCATTACACTTTCGCTTTTCGAACTTGTGCACCTGTTCCATTACCATGTCGCAGAAGAGTTGACCTTCGGAACTGAAAGGAGAAAAATAGGCCAGCATGTCATGTAACTTCTGGTCGTAAAATAACCATTTATTGTAGTAGTGTTTTCCGAGATGTTGTCCGTAGTAGCAGATAAATAATTCTTCACTGAGACACTCATCTTGAGAGAAGTTGTGCTCCCATGAGAGTATGCGGCTGATCTTTTCATAGCTGAGTTGGATCACGCGCCAGGAGCCGGAGCGGTTATGGCCGGGGCCGCGTTTGAATTTTAGCTCATCATCGGGCATATCCGTGAATGTACCGGAGAGTGTTCCCTTTTCGATCTGTTCACAGAATAGGTCCATGACCGAGTTCGGGATGGTGTTGTCGGGTACATTGCATCCGGGCAATGGATCTAATATAACCTCGATTGGATAGCCGATATAAGTTGTTTTTAGTCTTTTCATCTGATATTGTGTTTTTTTGATTTTGGTTATGTCCATATTTTCGTTTTTTACAAGTCATAAAAATATTCATGCCTCCACCATTTTGCGACTGTCCGGGGACAGAGTTGCGCCATACACTCTTTGCTATCCCCATCCCAATCCAGTTCTATTTTGGGATAAGGTCTATCCCGCAAGTTGTATTGGCTCAATGCTTTGTCATAGTCTATATTTAACCGCTTCAATACATCATAGATGGCATAATCGTACTGCTCTTTTTGGGGGTATTCCCTTTGCTTCGGGTTTAGCAGATAATCGAACTCATCGCATAATGTATCCGGATCTTTCAACGCATTATAAAATACCGTTCGTCCTCTGGCTATCAGCCAAAAACGGAAATAATCAAAACCGTCATCGGAACACCCGTTCAAAATCACGTCGGCGACTGCCCAAAGAGACGAAGTATAAGAGATTCTGACAAAATGATTCCACCAATAGCGGTAGCCGAATATTTCATCTATGGTAAGATGGCTTAATACGTCCACAAGGTTCCGTCCTTTATCCGACGCCTCGATGATTTCCCAAAAATGTTTTTCTGAGATTAATTTTGATGTGTCTTTTTTCATTGCTATTTTATTCTTTTTCATTATGGTTTGTTTTACAGAAATGTGATTTTGATTTATGCCACCCGTTGTTCTCCCCAACTGATGTAGAAATTCCCATCCTTATCTCTTTGGCGTTTTAACAGGTTTTCGATCAGCGAGGGAGAAATGTCGAACTCGTTGAAGATTTCGGATTGCTGTTTGATTTCGCCACATTTGATGAATTCGTTCAAGCGTTCTTTAGTCAGTACCAAAGCAATAAGGTTTTGTTCAATGGATTCGTCGTAAGTAACGAAGTGTACGCGGGTTTTCCCTTTGGAATCCAGTCGGATAAACCGGAAATAGAATTGTTCCATTTTGGGGATGTTCCACTGTAAAGATTCCAGTATAACCTCGTCGCAGGAAGGAATGTTGGCCGAGCTTTTTAGACTCTGCTGTGTGCAGACGAGGATGCCGTTTTCGGTAGCCTCGAACTGGGCAATGATTTTTTGCCGACGTTTGAAGGTCACTTCACCGTGGATGACGAATAGTTTCCGATCCGGGAAGGCCATACCCATATAATCGGTGTACATTTCCATTGCCTCAATCGTTGTGCAGCCTATGGTTACTTTTCCGGGCATTTCGCGTACCATGTCGGCGATAAAGCGAACTTTACGTGGGAAGGGCTCACCGCAATATCCCTCGATCTTGTGCGGTACGGAACAGGCGCGGATCAGCAGCATGATTTGGCGGATTAGTCTCAGTGCGGCTTCTTTCTTCTCGTCTCCCGTACTGTTGAAATACCTATAGCAGATTTCACAGAATTCTTTGAGGATTTTTTGGTAGACCTGACGCTCTCCGGGGCCCGGTGTGACATTGTGATTGATGATTTCGTATTTATCGCCGGCAAACTCTTTGAACTTTCGGGTAAGGATGGTCTTGCCGATCAGGCCGAAGAGTTGGTCTTTGTTGAAAATGTCCTGGTTATGTTTTTCGATACCAAAGACTGTGGCTTTGCCAGGATTGAAACAGGCTTTGAAGAGTTGTACCCCTCCCCTTGGCGGGAACGGTAACCCATAGTATGGGTTGGATTCGTCTACGATGTCGTAAGTTTCCCGTTCTTCGTGGTATATCCTGTCGCAATAGCACAGCATGTTTACCGAGTTGTTGTAAAGCATCTCGATCTGCGGATACATTTCCGGAATGTTATTGCGTGTGGTGGTTCCTGTTGCCAGCATTTTGTATCTGGCCCGCCGGAAGATGTTCAGTGAGCTGCGTGTGCGTTTGGTCTGGTCGTTGGTAATTTCGTCCGATTCGTCGAAAATGAGGCATATCTTGTGCGAGCGCATTTTCATAAACCGTTTGAATTCCCGTTTAAGGGTGTCCAGCATGGTCAGCGAGACGATAACTACCATTCCCGGCCGTATGTTTTCCAAATCGTGTGGACGGGTAACGTGAATAAATTTCTTTTTCTGGCATTTGAGGAAGTTCGTCCATGTCAGTTCTATCGCAATGGCCGGGGCCAGCACTACAATGTTGCGGATGCGATTGAGGCTGCGCAGGTATTTCCCAAAATGATAGGCCACGGCGGTTTTCCCTGATCCCTGTTGCCAGTTGAGTAGTGAATATCGTTTCTGGAAAAGCAGGTTCATGTCATGCTTTTGCAAGGGCGTGAATTCGCACCGCTGTATATCGCGGTTCATAAAGCTCAATGAATCGATGTAGCGGGTCAGTTCCGGATTCTGCACCATTTCATCAAATGTTTTGTCCTGTTGCAAAAATTCTCTCTGTTTCCGTTTGATTGATTTGTTGGCTGCCTTATACTGCTTGCGTGTTTTGGGAGTCTCCCATTTTATCGGAATTTCCGGAAGTCCGCTTCGCAGGGTAATCAATTCGTTGATGGGAACCGCCCGTTCTTTTAAATCGTCCAACAAATGCGGCGCATAAGCTTTGAGCTTGTAGTTATACCGGGTTCGTACAAGCGCAACTTCCTTGCGTGGTATTTCGTATTGGCGACGGATGTAACGGTAGATAATCGACAAAACCTGCGCGTAGGTCAGTTTCTTTTTGTCCCATTCTTCGTATTGTGCGTGGGTGCAATTCTCAGGAGGTTTCTGGTTGCGGAATTTAGTTACCAAAGCGACGGCTTTGTCGTAATGTTCCTGCAGGTGTGGATGTGCCTTTAGCTCGTATAGGTATTTGTTCAGGCGATAATTGAAAGCATCTTCTTCGGCATTAAGCAGGAGGTTCGTTTCCCGCATCAGCTTTAGTTTCAAACTTTGTTTAAGCTCCCGCAGTGCCAAGACCCGTCCGGCGAGTTGCTCCATGGTGATGAATTCTTCGGCGTTATAGGGTTTACTTTCGATATGGGAAGATTCCCGGGCGAATACCATGATTTTGGTTTCGAAGTTATCCACCCCTACACAGGCGAAAGCGTTGGGATAGAGCCGGGTTTGTCCGATGAAAGAAAAGCGGGAGTTGATGGCCCTCACTTCCGATTTGTCCCAGAACTCGCTTTGCATGAAAGTAAACGGCACGACAAGAGCCATGATCCCTGCCGGGTTCAAAACGTCGTATGCTTTTTTGCAATAATAGAATTGAGAGGAATCCCGGTCGAAATCCAGATTGTATGGCGGGTTACCCAGTAGGATATCGAAGCGTGAGTCGGGATCGTAATTGCGGATGTCATTGTGTTCGATAGTTGCGTCCGGATATAAGTAACGGGCTACTTTAACGGCTTTGGGATCGATGTCGAAGCCGAAGGCGTTGAACTGATTAGGCAGATGATTGTAGAAATTGCCCATTCCGCACCCCATATCCAGTACCATTTCAGAAGGTTCCGGTGCAACCAGTTCGACCATTTGCCGGCAGATATCGTGCGGGGTGAAAAATTGGCCCATCTCAAACTCTTTTTTTGCCTGGGCATAGGCATTGTAATTCTCGAAATCATCCTGCTTTAGACCATGCAGGCCGCCGATACCGGTGTAGCAGTTGTATATCGTTTCAGGTGGCAGGACACCTTTCCCGGTATCAATATCGAAAAGTATCTTTTCGTTGTATTCCGCTCGTTTGTCCTGCGGAATCTGCTGTGGAATTATAGCGTAACTCATCATTCCGCGTCGGTTAAAGTGTCCAAGCGCAATTGGTGGAAGCATTGCCGGGCGGCACTACTGCTGGCAAACCGCACGTCGATACGGCCGTTTTTGTAAAACTTAATTTGTTCGGCATCGCTTGTGGTCAGGTCGTACCAGCGGGAAGTATCCACTTTGTCTTTATCAAACTGTTGGATGATACCGATATCCCCGTTCAGTCGTTGGTCGCCGAAAAGGGCCAATGCGGTGCAGAGGTTGCTTATTTTGCTTACTCCTTCGTAGGAGATATAACCGGGTGTGTAATCGCTGAAACGAAACATCTCGGTAAAGGAGATGGTTTGCCCTTTGAGTTTGGGTTGCATTTCATTTCTGTATTTACGGACGGCTTCCAGGCAGCGGTCGATGATCTCGTCTTCGGCTTTTTCGCGGAAGCCACGGCCCCCAAGGTGGTCGAAGACTATTTCGACGCAGCTCATATAGTCCGGACGGAAGCCCCACGGCAATTCGTCGGGATCGTCGTAGATATTTGGGGTTGGAACAGAAAGGTTGTACTGCTTGTTGAAATAGCCGATAATCCGGTAAGCGAAATTCCGACAGGCTTTGCTATAATTTTTGACGATTGTGTTTATCTGTGTAAACGGCAGGAATTCGTATTCCGAATAGATCTTGTCGCCATCGTTGTAGCACTCATGGGTTTCCACTTTTCCGCTGGGTTCGAAGCTCGGACGGTGACTTTCGATATATTGCTCGGCATCTTTACGGAACAGGTCATACCATTTCATCAATTGGTCAAGGGTGGCATACAAGAGTTTCTGCTGTTGTCGGCAAAATTCATGGTCGGCTTGCGTAATTTTTTGTTCAGTGCTGACCTGGATGCGGTCGAAAGCCGCAAGCATGTCGGTAGAATTTCCGGCAGAGTTTTTTTGACTTGTTTGCATGATTTTGAGGTTTAAAGGATTAAAAACAAAAAGGACGGCCGGGCCGAAGCCTGCCGTCCAGTACGGATTGTTTGAAAAAGTATATCAGTTTAGATATTTGCAGAGAATTAACGAGGTGGTAGCTGGGGAATAAGGATTGCCGTAAGTGCCGTAGAGTCCTGTGTGATCGAGAAAATTGAAATAAAAATCGACGGGTCGTTTACAATTCGTCCTTATTTTGGTTTTTCTAAGGCTATAGGCATATTCGGACGAGTATTCGACCAACACTTTACGCCCGTTGAAATAGTAGTTGCCTTCGGGATCGGAATTGAATTTCACTATCCGGACTGGGGCCGGATCGTTGGCGATAACGTTCAGGAATTTTCCAGGTGTGGAAACGTCGTGAAGTTCGACATCGAGGGCTTCACCCAACTTCAACCTTTCGTTAATCCGGGCAACGAGATTGCGGATAGGTTCGTAATAGGGATTTTCGCTATTAAATCCGATGTGGCCGGCTTCTTTCCAATATGCATCGAACTGTTCGCGCAGCGCGGAAAGTTCCCTATAGAGTTTCTGTATCATGGCTGCGGTGTTTGAATGGAGTCGAGTGTTTCGGTAACCTGCTGCAACTGCAGACGGCATTGACGGATAAGCGATTGTTGTTGGACGGTAAAACTTTCCGTGCCGTATAATTTTTGCATGTTCCCCATGATTTTCCCAGTCAAAAAAGCGATATGACTGAGATCTTCCCGGGCTTCCGGATTTTGTTCTTCGGTTTTTTCACGGTGCGGCAATTCCATGTTTTGCAGTACCTCTCCGAGTTTCTTTTTCCAGATATGGGCTTGTCCGTCGTTCTGCAAATTGAGTTGCAGGGTTTGTGAAATACCCAAGCATTCTTTTACGGAGCGTTCGGTTTCGGTTACGATTTGCCGCATCTGGACGTCGTTTATCTCTTTCGTGCAGTAGCAGTACGGCTCCGATTCGAGCAGTTCACGGGTAATACACACGGATTGGCTGAAAAATTCCCGGTTATAGAAGGCCAGCTTATCGAGTTGTCTCAGGTAGTGGTAGATATGGCCTACGCATACCTGCGGATCGTAGTCCTCTTTTTGATTGTCTGCGGGCGCTTCCTCTTCCCGCATTTGTTGCCAGTGCGCCTGTTCGTCGGGGTAGAAGTGGTCAATGACCTGTTGCAGCAGGTCGGCGGGTACGCTGACTGTTTCGATTCTTTTACTTTGATTATTCATATAAATTTCTTTTTAAGGTAGTTTTCAGATATTTCAAAAAAATACTGCTTTTACACAGTACGTTATCCCTCTGACGCAGGTAACTCAGGTTCCCGTTGCTGAGGATTTCGCCCCGAGTATTGAGGTATACATTGCCACAGATTTCGTTTTCTTTGGTTAGGAAGAACGGACGTACGGGATTCGGGTATCCTTCCACGCATCGGCCTTCTTTGAACAGAAAAATGTTCCGGTCCTGTCCCCGCATTCCGAAAAAGGGGTAACGGTTTAGGACAGCAGTTACTTCCGTTCTATTTTGGTTGTTGTGAAAACGGTCGTCGCTCATTTCGAGCATGTGGTTGAATTCGTCCTGATCCTTATTCTTCTGGTATTCGTACAAGGCCGAACAGGTATCTATAAAAGCCTGCGAAATGGAGGATAAAGAACCGTTGGTAACGACATCGAAATAGTCTACCCGAATATCGAAATTTTTGAGTTGTTTGAGGATGTAGAAGATGGCCCCGGGATTGAGTGAAGGTTCGCCGCCGGTAATGTTGAAGTGGCGGATGTGCCGAAAGTGTTTCAGCAGGTTGCGTATGTGCCGATGGTCGATGTCCGTGTCTTCTGCGTCTCCGCGCATGCAGTGGGCGCAAGCCATATTGCAGCGCCGGGTGATCTCGATGGATATGTTTTCGGCATAGAGTTTATTCATGGTCTAAAAATCTTCGGATTGTTTGATCCCGTAAGTTTCAGCCCAAATCTCTACACCGTTCCAGAGTTCGTCGGCATCCATCTCGACCTTTTCGGCGATTCTCTCAATCTGCAAGCAATTCTCCTCGGATACGTCGTAACCGTGTTCGCGCATATCTTCCAGCGTGATGGAGCAGACATCGTGATAACGGCCTTGTTCGTCGATCTGGGACTGAAGGCTATCAATGATAGTCTGTTGCTCGGTAGTGACCGGTTCCAAAGAGGCCCTCAGCTTATTGAGGGTCTCGGTCATTTGTATACTGGCAAAATTCATTTTGTCTTTGTTTTTAGTTGTGAAACATCGTTTAGGGTTGACAAATTAACCTCCAGTCATCCGTGCCGTCGCTATCATCGAGAGCCGAAACATAGATGTCGTAGAGAGCGCGTGAATCGAATTCCTTTGGCACGATCACGCTGCCGTCATCCCATTGCTGTTCCTTGGATGGGATAATTCCGGTTTGCTCGTACTGGCTGATAGCCTTCTTTCCGAAAATGCCGATTGCCCGGATCTTGCCGTCATCATCGGCCACCGGCTTCGGAACATTGTCAGCCAGCAGTTCATCCGTATCGTCGTTGAAAAGTTGGAGGGTCGGCACCCCGCCGTTCTGCCCGGGCGGGATGAGCTGGTTGGCATTGCAGTCTGTTGTTGTGTTACCAAGTGTCACACCATTCCTCTCTGCAATGTTGTAGCCGGTCATGGTGCGGGCGATGCGGTCGGCCTCTTCTTTCGTATCGGCTTCGATAGAAAATTCGGAGGTTTCCCATGTGATGATTTTTGCTGCTTGGCGGTAATTGAATCGTGACATAATTTATTCGTTTTAAGTGATTATGATATTGAAAACCATTCGGTCGGATTGAAAATTCTTTCGTCCATGGTTTAGAGTTATTCGTTTCGTCCGCAGATCTCGGTATCGAAGATTTGGATATCGCCCTTTGCGGTAAAAGAGTAATCCATTTCACTGATCAGATAATTAATTTCCTCATCAGTGATTTTCTCCGCTTGGGGGTTTCCCAGATCGAGTCGGACAGTGATATAGGTTGTTGTAGTTGCCATAATTTTTTAGTTTGATGATTCGGGAATCTCTTTGCCCGTATACGGGTTAAAAAGAGGCGTGTTGTCTACGGCTTCGGCGTCGATGGCGAAAATCCCGCGGCCGATGTCGTAGAAAAGTTCGAGTTGTGTAGGCTCAGAGCAGACAATATGTTCGGCTTCTGTCTGTGATAAGCCCGACAGCATGAGGCATTTTACGCGCCGCTGGAAAGTAATGGGATGAGTTCGGGGAGATAGAAAGATGTCGATTACCTCGGCGGCTTCTTCGGAAATAACTAAGGCATCAGGATCGGTACAGGTTTCTTGCGCCGGTTGCGGTGTTGGAGACGGTGTATGCCCTCTCATGGAATGGCTGTATACTTTTTCGAGGGGATAAATACCGGCTCCGACAGCGAAATAGTGTTGTCCGGTCAGGTGGCAGTAATGGAATACGGCATCGGTAATCCGGCTACCGTCATGCAGGATGATCGTATAGACCATACCATCTTCAAGGAAAGTTTCGGTGTGGCTTTGCCGTATGTCATGTTCGATACGGAGTTGACTATCAATAAGGTTATTTTTGTTCATGGCTACGAATGTTTTAGATTTCTTTTCTTATTGTAATTGCTCATGGTTTGGCGGAATCGGTTGAACAACTGTTCCTCTTTTTTCATATTCATGCACCAGCTTACGAATTCGAGGAAAGTAGTGGTAACTTGCTTGTAGGTTTCGATGCCCTTATCCAGAAAGATATCCATGGTTACTCCTTTCATATTTGGAAGTTCTGGAAGCAGAGCGTCCCCAAAGGCATGCAATGCGCAGCGTTGCTTTTCTTCTGCTTCCAATAGCGGGCAGGTTCCGGGGATGGAAACATTCAATCCTGCTCGTTCCGCTTCTTTGCGGCAGAGTTCATGGTAACGGGTTTTGTCTGGCTCTCCGAGCAGATGGATTTTTTCAGGATCGAGAATGATTTCAGGTTCTGCACTTTTGGCGGCATAAGCGTTCGGCCAACGGTTCAGGGCCAGAATTTTGCGTTGGTAGTAATGCACCTTACAACGCGTCTCATCTGTTTGTTTGATGATCTTTCTGGCTTTTTCAGCCAGGTCGATTACTTTCTGTGAAGGCTCGAAAACCGGTTTGGCTGGTTTGGGAATTTCTCCCTGCCATGTTAGCCGGGAGAAGGGCTCTCCGCTTCGGGATTCTTCGTAGTCCATCAGGTCGAACCGGTGTTCGATTTGCCACTGGCCCGGTCGCACGGGAATTTCAATATGTTCGATCTTGCTTCCGTCTTCTGTTCGCAAGGGTTCTTCGTACTGATCCAGTATATAGCGGTCGGCGCATTGCCAGCGCCATACTTCCAAAGAAAGCTCGCCTACCCGGGTAAATCCTTTGTAAGACGTTTCCTTGTCGGCGGTATAACAGGGCCCGACAATTATTTCTTTACCGTCTTTCCTGACGAACAGGGCTACTGACATATTCCCCATTTGCCCATAGCCGACATTTTTCTCAGCGAGGTATTGCATCAACAGATGGCGCCCGCTGACAGTGTTGATGGAATGCCCCGGTTGGTATTCATATTCGTGGTCGATATAAATTTCTTCCGGACCAAAGAAATTGGCGAAGACGAGTTTTCCGGTGGGTACGTTGATCGGGGCTGTGAGCTTGCCTGATTGGCAGATCTCATCCATCGGACACTGCACTTGTAGGAGCGGATTATTTTTAGGAAGTTCTTCCGGGTGATCCTTCTTCCATTGATAATAGTCTGATGCCGGTATGAAGGTGGCGTGTCGCTCGTCGGTCAACATCAGCAGGTATTCTAAATCACAGTGAAAACAGTAACACTTGATAGATTCGTACAGGCCGTAACTCACAGGGGTATTGTACGGTATATCCTGCATAAGGATTTGCTGTGCTATGCCGGAAATATTTTGATTCCCGTCCATAGCCAGCCGTCGGGTGTGGTCGATCGCTTCTTTCAGTCGGTCGGTTATGGGATTGAATTGGTGTCCCCGGTAGTCGATGGTTATTTTGTTTCTTTTGAGTTTATCGTATAATTCTCTTAGGTCCATTGTCTTATGATTTAATATTTATCGTTTAGTTATTGGATCATGCGCAGTACCACGACTTCATAGTTGAAATTGGTACGTTCGAAAGACACCTGCGGGCATTCTCGATGCAGGATTTCGAATCGGTTGCGAGCTTCGACGAATACTTTCGGGCGGTCTTTGTCGAAAAAGCCTTTGGGAACGACCAGCAGGGCGTGATCTCCTGCTTCCTGTACCGAGGCCAGCCATTGCAGGAACTCGATGCTGTCTTTGCTTTCGAAGGGCGGGTTGGCCACGATTTGCGGATAGTAATCGACTACCTGCCTGAAGTCGGAGGCGAAGGTTTCGATTTCAGGGTGTCGGATGCGACCGAGCATTAACAGTTCCTCGTCCAGGTCGAAGCCCGAGACGTTGAATCCCTTTTCGGAGAGACGGGCTGCCAGGCGCCCCGTGCCACAGCAGGCATCCATGACGGGTTGGTCTGGAGAAAAATACCGTCGGGCCAGTGTGGCGATCAGATCGCAGACGGCATCGGGCGTGAGGTATTGCGAGCGTGTCACACCGTATTTTTTCTGCCGGGTGCAAATCACGTCGTAAGTCCAATCTTCCCCTTCGTATTCGAAAGGAAGCTCCCCATGCTGTTGTAAGTAAGCCGCGATTTGGGTCAGGGTATCGGGCCAGCCTTCACGGCGATATTTGAAATAGCTTGCTAAGGCATATTTTTTCGGCACCTTGGCTTGCATACAAACCGGAACAGAAAGCGATGAAGGCGGTATGAGCTTCTTTGGCGGGCGTTGTTCCAGCCCGGATTTTGCAGACGAGTTTACGTCGATGATTACTGTTTCCGGGTGGGTGTTGAACTCCCAGTGTTTGACTGCTTCATCATTGGAAGTATGGATATTGCCTCCCAGAACAAGACCGCAATCACGTTCTGCGATCCGACGGGCTTCGTCCGCACTGTCGGCTTCGATGTTATATATGCCTTCGAACTCGTATCGGGTGAGGACTTGAAAAATTCGGTTTTGATTTTCCATAGGGATATAAAAAATGAAGGGAGTCATGGGAGCTCCCTTCGGTTAAACAATAATTTGCTGGAATATAAACGGCAAAAGCAGGCTTATAGCCTGCTTTCAAGAGGGTATATAATAGGGAATTAGGTGATTTTAGGGAATGATCTTACCCGTAGCTATTTCGTATTTACACATTTTTCCGTTCATATTTTCCAAATGAACATATTTGCGGTCGATTACGGATAATTTTTCGCTTGGTTGGGAGAAAACCAATCCATTTTCCTTGCAATATTTTTCATAAGCCTTTATGGCATCTTCAAATGGAGACGTTTCCATGACGATTATGTTTTGATTGTAAAACCAAATATACAAAAAATAACATGGAACAATAAGCGATAGTAATTATTGCCCGAGCATTTTGATTCCGCCTTTATCCATCAATTCCAGCATATCGGGACGGTCGAAAAAAGCCGAAGCCCCCATTACGAGGCGTTGTAACTGCTCTGCCAGGTCACGGAAAAACTGTTCCCGTTCCGAAGTCCACTCGATCAGTATGTAGCCGCTGTAGGAATCTATGCGCATTTGCCGCTTGATTTTATCGTCTTGATCGAGCGTGAAATACTGGATGCCGCTGGCGGTTACTTCCATTACGATGTCGAAATCGAAGCCGAATAGATATCGGGCTCCCGTGCAGGTTTGGAATTTGTCACTTACCCCTGGTTTGATGCCGGCCCATCCGAATTCTCCTTGCGGGTTGCGAACCAGCTCGTCAGAGCCTTTCAGCTTGTAGACGATCATTTTGCGTTGTTGCTTGATCTTTTCGTGGTATACTGCCAAAGCACCTGTTAGCGCCCTTTTCAGTTCTTCTTCGCTGGCATAAGTACGGGAGCCGAGTGAGGTCATTTGGTAAATTTCATCGGGGATGCCGCGGTAGAAAAACTTTTGTTTCTGGTTGTAGTGTATTTCTACGGAGATCATCTTGCCCCGGATGGTCGCATAGTCTTTACATATTTTTGTCATGGTAATATATGTTTATGGGTTACTTTGGAGTCAAAACGCATTCGGGCATAGACGGCCTGCTCGAAGTCATTTTCGATAGTGTCGAATGGGGAATCGCTGTTGCCAGATCCTTCGTCAGTGTCGTATTTACGTCGTATCAAGTCCTGCGCTCGGGAAAACTCGTTACGGGCTATAGTATGAATTGTGTCATCGTCGGTGCTTTTGGGAAAATAGAGCATGGGCAGATAGTCGGTCATTTCCCGCAACAGGTTTGTATCCGAGGGTAATTTCGGTTTTGTCATGGCTTTAATCGTTTTTGATGTAAGGTTTTATCGACTTGAGTTTTACGGGACACCAATAGCAATCCAGGTCCAGATAGACACAGGCGCCCCAAGAGGTAAGTTTGCAGAATCCCAACACTTCGTGCGGTTCGAAAACCACTCCGTAGTCGTTGGTATAGGTTACTCTGTCTCCGACTTTGAATGTGAGCTCTGTTTCCACGACTTCGTGCAGGTTATCGTTAATTTCGCCTTTGTACTTTTCGCGCCATTTGGCAAATTTTTGTTTGTAGGACGGCATGATGATCCGACCGTCCTGCTCGATTTGCAGGGTTTCGACCCGGTTGCATTTCATCATGTGATCGCCTTCAGTGCCCATATTCCACCATTTATTCAGGTAATAATCATGTGCTTCTTGCTCGGCAAGGTTGATGGAGGTGGTAAAACTGTCCGTATTCCCGTTTACGTCTTCGAGATATACCTTTACGGTTGTGCGTGTCATAATATCAGTTTATTTTCATTTGTTTATACCAATGGCAGGTGCCATTTTCTTACGATGTCCGTTATTTGGTGGCAGCATTCGTATGAGGCGCGGTTCCGTTCATCGAGCCTTCTGTTGGATTTCTCTCCCATAAAAAGAATACAAGCTTTTATTAACCTGCAGAAACTTTGCTGGATTGTCGGGTGCATTTCGTCAATGCCTTTTGTAAACTTTCCGGTATCGAAAGAATAATGATTGAGGGCTTCCGCCAATGCCCGTGCTGCTTCCTGTTCCATTGATCCATCTACAGGTTCGATAGGCGATTTGGAAAAACACAGACTTTGAAAATCATCCACATCAAAAGCGGTATCGGGATCAAAGTATCTTCCCAATACAGTCGGCAGATTTTTTTCAGTATCATAGGGACTGATGGCTTCGACATGATTGCCCAGACCACCGATCAGGCATACGGGGGTATCGTTAAATTCGGTTTGGTCGATGATCAGGGCATATTCTATTCCGTCCTGTATGCCGGAGACTTCCAATGCTCCGCCGCTGTTAAAGGCCAGTTTGTTTACCAGTTGGATAAGCTCCTGCATATTCATGGTACGTTTCATATCAGTTGAATTTTTAGTAAGACAATACGTTGATGTGTTCTGCCTGGTATGTTTCGAATCGATCGAGATTTTCTTCGTCGCTCGATTCAGGATCCCAGTTTAATTCTACGAATCGTAAGATGACGTCCATTAAGGCGTCTGTGTGGCTTTCTAACACGCGGACGGCACGTTCGGTCCAGTTTCGGGGGTATTTAGTTCGGCTCATGGTTTCTGCATTTAGTGTACTTAAACGGAAAGGCCGCCCCGAAGAGCGGCCTGACAAACAATAGAAATGGTTATCGGATATTGATTCCCTGAAAGATTTCAGGGTTATGCTGGTATAGAAGGACAAGATCTACAAACACCATCGGGTATTGCACAAAACCGTTTTTGCGTTTATAGTGTGCATCGGTCACCAGCTTGTTTTTAATGAGGAATTTGAGAGCCTGCGGCTGGTTATTGCAGTCTACGAATGTATTTTTGGGCAATCCAACAGCGTTTGAGGTCTCGAGGTTGACAGTGAGGGCTTCGTAATCGCTCTTGTTTTTGGGATTTTCAGCGCAAATGGCCAGCCAGCCGTTGGGATAGAGTTCCGGAACGATCCGCACCTTGCGTTTGTTGTAGGTGTAGATTTTTTTTCGGAACGAAAAATCAGGAGGAATGATTTGGAATTCGTCTTCCCCTTCAACAAAGGTGTACATGGAGTTTGCGACATATACATATTCATTGCCGTCTTTGTAGCAGAGGTAATTTTCATCATCATATCGGATGATTGCGAATTCCAGTGTGCGTTTCTGTTGCTTTTTCATAGGTTTTATTTTTGTTAATTAATAGTAAGGCTATGGCATATGCCATAGCCTTAACAGTATTTTCGGAAGGTATTCAATCGGGAAATGCAAAGGATTTTAATACCAGGCTAAATAGACGTATTCATTGGTTTGATCGCTGTTATTGATTAGCTTGTCAAGGCAGGCGAGAAATTCATCCCTGTTCATTTCAGCTTCGCAAAGTGCCTGTTCGAACTCTTTAGCATGTTTCTGAAACTCTTTTCCGTCTGTGTGAATGATATTGAACAGGCGTTCAAGTTCAGAGCGTTCAATTTGGTAATAGTCGGCAGAATAGCTGTCGGATAGATTCTCAATGTTAAACATAGAGAAGATTTGCTCGAGTGCATCTTGTCCGTTGGAACTGAAGCTGACACAATCGTATTTGATTTTGTAAGTATGGGCAACATGTAAATTCCAGCTCATAATGTGTGTGTTTTAAAGATTATTAGGGTTTGTTTTTTCGCAATTACCGTCGTCGTTTGAGTTGTCGATATTTTCGACGGTCATTCCCGGGTATTTCTGTTTGCGCTCGTTAATTGAGAGATGCTGGTACTTTTTCTGGATGAATGTCATCCGGTTTACGAAATTCCCGTCAGGGGTGGATTCGTAACCGTCGTAACGGATTGCGTTTTCTTCGATGCCGAAATAGTGGAGGTTACGGATCGTGTTCAATGCATACTGTTCGTCACTATTTTCAGAGACGAGGTTGTAACCGATGGTATTACCGTCGGTTTTGATCAATTCTATTTTTCATATGGATTATTTTGAGGTTTGTAAAACTTCACATAAGATTCCGTCCGGGGAGCGTACCATGTCTGGTCGCGGTTTTCGATACATTCGGCAAGGTCGTGTAGGGCCTCTTCAAGAAATGATTCGGTTCCACGGCCTTGTTCCTGAAGCCAAAGTCGATACCCTATGATCCCTTTGAATGTGGAGCGTACGGTGGGAGTATCGGGCAGTGCGCAGATTTTGCTACTCAGGTTGCTTAATGTTCCGTAAACGGTCTGGTCGTGGTCTCCGGTTATGGTTTCCCGTATGGTTCGCAGGCATTGGCAACGCAGTTCGATAAACTCTTTCTGTCTCATCTGTTTGTCGAATATCTTTCGGTGTAGCGGGCATAGTTCGACATGGTAGCTATGTTCGGCTTGGCGTCGGTTATAATCCTCGAAACTTTCGTTGAGACGGTGTTGAACCGCTCCGCAGAAAAGGTGTTGTACCTGTACGCACCCGCAGGGGTATGTTGTTTGAAGCGATGTGGCGCGGGTTACCGGCTGGCCTTTCTTACCGATAACCGTTGATTCGAGTGCTTTTATTTTCACACCTTTACGAGATATTGCATCACTCTCGATAAAGCGTATTTTCTCTAATGTTGTTTCCATAGAATCTTGTTTTTATGGTTTTGAATGGTTCCAAAAAAAGCGAAGGGCAAAAGCCCTCCGCTTAATGTAGAGTATAGAAATCGGAAAAGGTTGGTATTTCGTTTCAATTCACTACACGCATCATCAGATCCCCGGATATTTCGTGCAGTTCCCGGGCGCGCTGCGGTTCCAGTTCGCGTGCGTGTGCCGTGATGGCCTGTGTCAGTTTCCAGAGGGTGGCGCCGCCTTGTACCCCATCGTCGGGGTTGTTGTTCATCAAAAGTTTCTGTACCTGTTCGCCTTCGGCTTTGAGCAGTTTGTTGTTTTTGACCAGCTTGCGAAGCTCGGTATCGAAATCCACGTTGACTTCGCTTGCATTCTGTATCTCGACGGCCTTTTGCATGATGTTCTCTTTGCTGTACAAATTTCCAGTGAGGTCTTTGACCGCCGACATCGTGGTTTTGGTGTCGAGCTGGTATGTCCGTTCGGAAAGCTGCAGGTTGTCAGGTAGCTTACTGCCCAGGTGTACTTGTTTCATCACGCTTTCGCGTACCATCCCGTTCAAACAGGCTCCATTGAGCAGGTATGCCCGCATATCGACGGCCCCATCCCCGTAATCCGAGGTGGAAAAACGGGTGCCCATATAGATTACCACCTCGCCGTTCTGTCGTGTGGGAATGCAGACCGGTTGCGGGAGAATCGTCTCTACCCATACTTTAGTGTCGCTCATAAATGCATCGCATACAACGGCACTTTGCTTGACGGCTTCTTCAACGAAAGCGGTCAGGATCTGCACGCTGTTCAGGCGGCGGTAGCTGTCCGAGAGGACGCCGCGCACTTCCTGTCCTACGGAACGTACCAGCACCCGGGTTCGTGAAGTCCATCCGGAGTGCTCGTTGAGAATGTTGGTTGCTAAGCGGCGTTGCCATTGGTCTCCTTCGGAAAGTTCCCGCAGATACTTCGATGGAACGCCCATTTTTTCAGCTAACTGCCCCACGGCATTCGAATGCAGGGAGAATTGTCCCTGCGGCATGTTCATCAGCACATGCCCTTGTTCGGTAAAGGATATGACGGGATGTGCCCCTTTGAGCCGCTGTTCCACCCCGATCGGGGCGATAAAGTCTTGGGCCATTTTGCCCTCGTCGATTAGGCGGGAGAGGGTTTGTTGTACGGTTTGTTGTTTGCCGTCGATCATCCGTTGCACTTTGGCCGTTACAACGTCGTTAAGTCCCTGTTGTGTTTCGAAATCGTTCATAACATAAAGAGTTTTAAAGATTAATGTTTAGATGTTTTGGGAATAATGGTATATGTTCCCTTGCGATAGTAGCCTCTGGAATACTTGCGTTTTTTCTCGTATGCTTTTTCTTCTTCGCTTTTTTCGAAAGACATGCCGTGGCGTGATCCCCTAAGTCCGTATCCGAGAGAAGAGTCGCCTTGTAGACTTAGATCTGCTTGCTCGATCATACTCGCTTTATTGTGTGAACGAAAGGGGGAATCGCAATGTTCCTTTACGCGGTGCGGTTCGTGGTCTTTCCATGTTTCTTTGATGGGCTCTTCTTGATATTCATCCCAACGACAAGAATCTGATACTATATTTTCCATGATTATGATTGTTTTAGTGAAACATTAGTGCAACAATGTGTACAGTAGAAACAAAGGGATCAGCAGCGGAGCGAGGAACCGCAACAACCGCAGGGCGAACCTCAGCAGCCAACAGGCAATCAGTAGCCACGCTGCCAGGTGAAGCAGAGGTTTCCAGTAGATGACTGCCAGAATCGCCAGCAGTACGATCACTGTTCTTCTGATGATTTTTGCTTTTTTCATAACTATTTTATTTTTTAAGATTTTATATTTATTTGAAAACCAATTATTTTTTATTTTTTTGTTTGTGTCTTTTTTCTAAGACAGTAAACTTGTTTTTTGGTTTCCGACTGCGGAGTTAATGGACGGCAGGAGCCAAAGGCAAGGCTGGCAGCAAAAAAAATGCACCCCTGCGGTGCATTTTTTTTGTTGCCATTTATATAGCCTTGCCGACGCGGGCCGTCCATTAGCTTTGCGGGCGGAACCAAAAAACTGTGTTTATGATATAATCTGTTATTATGATCTATGCAGAGAAGACTACAGGATAATGATTTTGTTGTAGCCAGAAAGTTCCTATTATATAAAATTTGGGTATTTTTTAGATTATTTGATATTGATTTTCTTATAATTACGATTAAATTATATTATATTTACATAGTAATTATACTCATGGAAGATTTTGTTTCGATAGGTTGTTGTTAATGCCGTTTATCCGCATGTAATTCGACATTCTGCATTATGTGGCCTCCAACAAATTGAGACAAGTGCGTAGGACATTCTCAATTTTATCACATAAAACAAGGCCATGATTATGAAAAATCTATCATTTCTTATCTGCTTGCTTGTTATAAGCAGTTGTGCCAAAGAGCAAATCACAGCAGAACAGGAGCCTATTCAAATTCAAAGGGTTGAAGAATATGCTCACGGAGTTCAAAAAGAGTTGGTAATGACGCGCAGCGGTATTACCGTAGAAGTTCTTGATTCTGTTTATATCCTTGAAGGAGATGGGCTTATCTCAAAAGAGCAGTTTGATATGCTCGAACAGCCGGACTTATTGGAACAAACAGCAACCAGAGGGGCAATATTAACGGCGAATAACTATATATGGCCTGACGGAATAGTTTATTTCCATTTTTATACCGGATCGTCCGGTCGTCGAGATCCTGCAAAATGTATGACAACCGAAGAACGACAGATCGTATATGATGCGATGAACGAATTTCATACCTGTACGGGTGTTGAATTTAGACCAGTGACATACAAGCCTATAGGAACAGCCAGCGTTATTGAGCAACGTGATTATATAGAATTTGAAAATACATTAGGTGATGCGGCATCTTATGTTGGCAAGCAAGGCGGCAAACAAATAATATATTTAGATATGCGATGGGTTACAAAGGGAATAGCAATGCACGAAATATGTCACGCTCTGGGCCTGTTGCATGAACAATGTCGAAAAGACAGGGATGATGCTATTATTGTCAACTATGATAATATTCAACCTTCTGGCAGACATAATTTTGATAAATCTAATTTAAGTCATGTGTATACAGGTTATCAGGTAGATTTTAAATCATTAATGTTATATGGGTCGTATAATGAATACGCAATTAATCGCGAGGTACCTTGCATGACTAAAAAAGACGGTTCGACATGGAATGCCAATAGGTATTATCTGTCGACTGACGATAAAATTGCTATAAATCATAAATATAAAAGATACCCTTACTGCGGTATTGTTTTACAAAATAACCAATACCCTTAGTATTACTTTATGTATTGCATTTAATCTACTATAAAATATGAGATTATGGATAAAAAACTATTTCTACTGTTATTTGTGTGCCTGTTTTTTTTCTCTTGTGAAAAGGACAATATTGGTCATGTAACAACACTGACGGTAGCCTCTGAACAAGGTACAGGCTTGGTAGTTGGTTTATTCCCTTGCTATAT
>OGQK01000598.1_pt1 | contig 22616 bp, 17 predicted proteins | sample 1553221 | NCBI WGS metagenome assembly OGQK01 (sample SAMEA2579996, study PRJEB22360) | human gut metagenome | biome: human gut; feature: human-associated habitat; material: faeces | place: Denmark | collected 2008/2010 | reverse complement strand
AGGGTACCGCCTCGCGGTGACATCGTTTTTATGTCAACCTTGGTCTAACAGAGCCAATAAAAAAGGCCGCCTAGGACCAAACATACGTCCTAGGCGGCCTTTTTGGCACATATGAGCGATCGTAGTAGATATCGGAGCACAACGCCCGTTGCCGCTCCACAGCAGTCGATCATCACATCGGTGATCATGCCGGCGCGTCCCGGCACAAAGAGCTGAATCGTCTCGTCGATCGAGGGAATCAGCAGCAGGAACACCGCCGTGGGCAGCAGCACGTCAAAGGTGCGCCGGCCCTCAAAATCAAAGGCGCGCGTTGCCAGGATGCCGAGCACCATATACTCGGTAAAATGCGCGCACTTGCGAACAACAAAGTTGGTCACCCATTCATATGGAAGTCCCACGCCGTGCAGGAAACCGCGGATAGCTTCCATGACCGTTAGGCTCAGCGAGCCCGACCCCGAGCCGGGAACCAGCGAATTGCCCCAGATCAAGAGCGCCATCAGGCAGGTCACGACCGCCCATTTTCGATTGATCTTAACCATGCAGAAGTTATGCCTCCGCGCGGAGCGGCGCGAAGCTGGCGGTACCGCCCTCGATAACGCTCAGGTAGGCACGGCCCGTACGCTTGGCAGTAGAGGACTGCAGGCGCTCGATCTCCTCCTCGAGGATCTGATTGACGCGCTCGTGACGACGGTTTTCCATAATGCCGGCGGCAATAGCCTCGGCCCGCTCGATGCTCTCGCGCGAGATACGTGCAGTATCCTCGGGGAACACAGCGCTGTGACGGCCGACATAGGCGGGGGCAGCAGGCTGAGGGGCAGCGACGGGAGCGAGGGCTGCAACAGGAGCGGGCTCGTCAATCTCATCCAGAATCGCGGTGGCGGCGGCCCACATGTCCTCGTGGCCCGAGTAATCGGCCATGGGGACATCAACCTCGAGCGAGGCGTCCGGAAGGTCGCCGGTGTCGATGCGATCTTGGGCATCAATCGATGCGGTGATGGCTGCAGGCTCATCGAGGTCATCGAGATCGATGTCCGCGGCACCGGAGATGATAGGCATGCTGGCGAGGTTTGCATTGTACGGCGCAGCCTCAGCCGCCTGCTGCTGGGCAGGAGCGCCCCAAAGCGAGCTTTCGGCGGCACGGCGGGCGGCAACGGCCTCCTCGTCCGCGGCCATGGCTTCATCAACGTACGAATTGTCGGCAGAAGCGTTCGCGTCCGCCGAGGTAGCGCTGTAGGCGTTATTGGCTGCCGCGTTGGCGACGAGTGCCACGAAAGCCGCCGTGCTGCCCGCAGGAGCGGCCTGGGAGCCAGACACGGCACGCGCCGCGGCGGCGATGTCGTCGCGATTGAAAGAGCCGGTCTGCCCGCCGTTGGTGAGCTCGTCGATGGCGACTTGATAGACGTCGCGCGAGTGTGCAGGGTCGCAGCTCACCGGTGAATCGTCGTCGAGCATACTGTCGATCATGGACCAAGCCTCGTCCTCGTCCATAGCATCTGCGGCTCGAGCGATGGTAGGGACACCATCGTCGGCATGACGGCGCTGGAACGCACCAGTCAGGCCAGAAAGAAATGCCGAGGTAGACTGCTCCGCCTGAGCCTGAGAAGCAGAAGCCGCAGCGTAAGGAGTCGCATCCTGCTGCTGAGCTGGAATCGAGGCGGTCTTGAACTCGCTTTGATGCTGATTGAGATTGGCGGCACCGCCCATGGCATCAGGCTGGAACAGACGCTCTTCACGCTGCGCGCGATACTCGGAGATACCCAGCGAGGCGGCATAGATACCCACACCCGCCACCGCGCCCACGGCGAAGGGAACCGCACCCGCCACGACCGTCTCGTTCACAGACGAAAACGGCAGCGTCGCGGCATACATAACCACGGGAGCGGCAAGGCCGATCCCGCACGAAAGTCCGGCAAGGACTGCTCGTTGTGTTGCATCAGAAGAAGCCATGAGCTCTCCCCATCTTCCAGCACCCAAATCGCATCATTCAGTTGGCTGCGCGAGAGAAGATGAAGCGGGGCTATGCCCCAAAGCAACGGTATATGGTTCGTTTCATCTGCGTTTTCCGTCGCGAAGCTTAAAAGCTATTATGCGAAACCGCCCTGTCGATTGCAAGCGACGATGTCGGATTGAAACGGGAGACCTGCTGCTTGCCAGTCTTATGGTCAAAAATAAGTGCTAAGCGGCGATATAGAAAAGGGCCGAGGCTCAAAGCCCCGACCCTTTATCGCATTGATGATTAACGCTGCGTGTGGATTACAACCTAGAACGTCTGCTCGTAGTCGCTGTGCTTTTTGGCCGAACGCACCAGGAACTCCTGGTTGGTGTTGGTGCCCTTTAAACCCTTGATAAACGACGCGGCCGCGCGCTCGGTGTTGTTCATGCCGGCAAGAATGCGACGTAGACCAAAGACAAACGGACGCATCTGCTCGTCGACCAACAGGTCCTCGTTGCGCGTACCGGAGGCAACGGGGTCGATAGCCGGGAAGATGCGGCGGTCGGCCAGGTCGCGGTCGAGCTTAAGCTCCATGTTGCCGGTACCCTTGAACTCCTCGAAGATGACCTCGTCCATCTTGGAACCGGTGTCGATGAGGGCAGAGGCCAGGATGGTGAGCGAGCCACCGTTCTCGATATTACGGGCTGCGCCCAGGAAGCGCTTGGGAGGATACAGGGCCGCCGAATCGACGCCGCCCGAAAGGATGCGGCCTGAGGCGGGCGCCGCCAAGTTGTAGGCGCGGGCAAGGCGCGTGATGGAGTCGAGCACCACCACGACATCGCCGCCCAGCTCCACGATGCGCTTGGCGCGCTCGATGACGAGCTCTGCCACACGAGTGTGGTTGTCGGCGGGCATATCGAAGGTCGACGCCACAACCTCGCCCTTGATGGAACGCTGCATATCGGTGACCTCTTCGGGGCGCTCGTCGACGAGCAGGCAGATGAGGTGCACCTCGGGGTTGTTAATCGAGATAGACTGGCAGATCTTCTTGAGGATCGTGGTCTTGCCGGCCTTGGGCGGGGACACGATCAGGCCACGCTGACCCTTGCCAATCGGCGACACGATGTCGATGGCGCGACCGGTAATGGAGTCCTTGCCGTGCTCCATGCGCAGCGGCTCGTTGGGATAGACCGGGGTGAGGTCGCCGAACTTGGGACGGTTGCGAATCTGCTCGGGGTCCAGACCGTTGACGGTCGTGATTTTGGCGAGACCGGCGCGCTTGTCGCCGCCGCGCGAAGGACGCAGCGAGCCCTCGATGACGTCGCCCGTGCGCAGGCGCGCGGAGCGGATGAGGTAGGCGGGCACGAAGGCGTCGTCGTTGGACTTCATGTAGCCATGGGCGTGGATAATGCCGGAGCTGTCCGGGCGAATCTGCAGAATGCCCTTGATGTCGCGGAAGCCCTCGGCCTTCGCGGCGGTGACGTAGATCTCCTCGACGAGCTCGGCTTTCTTCTTGCCGGTCGTCTCGATCTCGAACTCCTTGGCCTTCTCGCGCAGTTCGGCGACCTTCATGGCAGCGAGCTCCTCGCGCGAAAGCGTGGGCTCGGTGGGGGCGGCGTTGCGCTCCTTGTTGCGCTGTTTGCGATCGCGCTGGCGGTTGCGACGGTCGTTGTTGCGCTCGTCCTTGCGCTCGTCGTTGCGCTTGTGCTGGCGACGGTTGGGGCGAGCGTTGTCATCGGCCTCAGCGGGCGCGGCGCCATCGGTTGCGGCGGCGTCGGCATTGGCCGCAGCGGCGTCATTGGCCTCGGCGCCGGAATCGACCTGCGCTTCGACATCAGCCTGATGCTCGAACGCCTTGGCCTTAACGGACTTCTTACGACCGCGCTTGGGCTTCTCGGACGCAGACTGTTCGACGTCTTGGGGCTCGGCGGCATCAGTCGATGCATCGGCGGTCGTCTCGGCGGAATCCTCGGACGCACCCTTCTTGGCAGCCTTAGCCTTGGACGTGCGCTTAGCAGCAGTACGACGGCTGCGACCGGGACGGACGTCGGCGGGCTCGACATCGGCAGAAACAGCCTCGGAAGTCGTAGCATCCTGGACGGGTGCATCGGCCGCGGTTGCAGACTCGGCGGTCCCCGCAGCATCCCGAGCGGCGGCGGCTGCGGCTGCGGCCTTCTCGGCCTCGACGAAGGCCTTGGGCTTGCGACCGCGACGGTGCGGGCGCAAAGCCGGATCGACAACGGGAACTTCGCTGGCCTCGACAGGCGCAGCGGGCTCAACAGGCGATGTGCCCTCCCCTGCCGCGGAACGGACCGAAGCCTCAGTGAGCTCGGGGGTTACCTGTTCAGCAACCTGCTCGGCCTTAGCAGCCGTGCGACGGCGTGTGCGCGGTGCCGGCTTCTCGGTCGGCTGGGCGGCGGGCGGGGGGCCGGGCGGCAGGCGTCTCGGGCACAGACGGAGCTGCAAGCTCGGTCAGAGCCGTGGCCTCGCGCTCGGCAGCACGACGGCGGGCACGCACCACCTGAGCCTCGCTAATCTGCGCCAACGCACGTGCCTGCGCGACCTCATCGGAAATCGGCGCCGAGGAGTCAGCTGCAACGGTACGCTTGGCGCGCGTCGTGCGCGTGGTACGGCGCTTGGGCTTGGTGACCTCCTCGCCGTCATCGGCAGGCTTGGCCGCGCGGCGCGTACGCTTGGGCTTTGCCGGAGCAGCCTCCTCACCAGTTGCAGGCACGGCCTTCTCAGCCGCTACAGGCGTAGGCGTCGAAGCAGCCTTAGGCGTCTCAGGAGCCGAGGCTTGCGCGGGCGCCGCGACCTGGTCCGACGCAACCGGTGCAGCGGGAGCGGCCTGCGTCGTCGTTATTTCGTTTTCTTGCTGTTGATCAGACACAGTGTTTGCTCAACTTTCTTTTCAAGCCCTGTGATCACATGCTCCCTGCATAAACCTTCAGGGCGGCTAAACAGTCTAGCTCCGTCAAATACCGACGGACATCATTGATCTGTATCGAGATATTTGCGTCATATACGCAGCGTTAGTGTAACACAACCGCCGCCACCTGCAACTTAGTCATTGGGGACGTTCTTAAACGACTAGTCAAAAGGAACACTCTTTGGTTTAACACCCACAAATCTGACTGCCTCCGCCAAAACTATGGCGGTTTACTACGATGAATCGCTCAACCGCGACCACTCCGAAACTTGTTGAACTAAAACCGCAGGTAGATGCCTTGCACTTTTTAGCGAAAAGCCGGCGTGGTTGGAATACCTCAATTCATCGTAGTAAATCGACATAGTTTCGTATTTCCAGCAGTTCCAAATTCGTCAATACGTCGGCGTTTGCAAAAAAGCCCGACCTCCGTGGGAGATCGGGCTTTCAAGGCTTAGTTAAACCAAGTCTGTACGGTCAAATGACTCGCAGATTACATCTGCTCGGGCGCAGAAACGCCAACGAGGGTGAGCACCAGGGCGAGCGTCACGCGGACGGCGTCGCAAGCGGCCAGACGGGCGCGCGAAAGCTCGGGGTCGACGGGACGGCCCTCGCTCGGCAGAACCTGGCAGGCAGCGTAGAAGCTGTGGAAGTCGCCGGCGAGCTCCTCAGCAAAGTGCGTCAGACGGAACGGGGCGCGGTCGCGAGCGCAGCTGGCGATGAGGTCGGTGAGCTCGTTGAGCTTGCGCGAAAGGGCGAGCTCGGTCGGGTCGGTCAGCAGCGAGTAATCGACGTTCTCACCGATGGCCTTGGCGGCGACGGCCTTCATGCCCATCTCGTCAGCCTGCTCGGGCGTAACGTCAGCGGCACGGCGCAGGATGGAGCACACGCGGGCGTGAGCGTACTGCACGTAGTACACCGGGTTGGAGTTGTCGCGCTTCTTAACAGCCTCGATATCGAAGTCGACCATCTGGTTGGAGCTCTTGGAGATGAGGGTGTAACGGGCAGCGTCGGAGCCGACCTCGTCGACGAGCTCCTGCAGGGTCACCATGGTGCCCTTACGCTTGGACATACGGACGGGCTTGCCGTTGCGCAGCAGGTTGACGAGCTGGCCCAGCAGAACCTCAAACTTGCCGGGGTAACCCAAGGCATCGCAGACGCAGCGGACGCGCTCGATGTAGCCGTGGTGGTCGGCGCCCCAGATGTCGATGACGTGGTCGACGCGCTGGAACTTATCCCAGTGATAGGCAACGTCGGAGGCGAAGTAGGTGTACTCGCCGTCGGACTTGATCAGAACGCGGTCCTTGTCATCGCCCAGGTCGGTGGAGCGGAACCACAGGGCGCCGTCCTTGGTGTAGAGATAGCCCATCTTGTCGAGCTTCTCAAAAGCGCGGTCGACGGCGGAGGTGCCGGCGGTCTCGCCCTCGGTGTCCTTCACATACAGCGAGCGCTCGGAGAACCAACGATCGAAGTCGCAGTTAACGGCATGGCAAAGGTCGCGCATGTTGTCGACCATCTTTACATAGCCGCGCTCGCGGAAGCTCTCCATGCGCTCCTGCGGATCGGCGTTGACCCACTTATCGCCGTCGGTGCGCCAGAACTCGGCGGCCTCGTCGATGATGTAGTCGCCGCCGTAGGAGTCCTTGCCCAGGGTCTCGGCAAAGTTGTCCTGATACGGATGGGTCTCGGGATGCTCGTCGTTCTCGTCGGCAACAAAGGCGTCGCGGTCGGCGATCAGCAGCTTGTGAGCCTCGTCGATATCCACGCCCTGCTTGGCGATGATGTCGGCAAGCTGCATATAGCGCGTGCTGATGGAGTTGCCGAAGGTGTTCATCTGAGAGCCGTGGTCGTTGATGTAGAACTCACGCTGGATGTCGTAACCGGCGTGATCCATAACGCGGCAGAGCGAGTCGCCCAGCGCGGCCCAGCGGCCGTGGCCGATGTGCATGGGGCCGACGGGGTTGGCGGAAACGAACTCGACCTGGGTCTTCAGGCCACCACCGACGTTGGACTTAGCGAAGTCCATACCCTTCTCGCGAGCCTCGCCAAAGATGGCATTCTTGACGGCAACGGAGAGGTAGAAGTTGATGAAGCCGGGGCCTGCGATCTCGACCTTCTCGATCGCGGGGTCCTCGGGCATATGGGCAACGATGGCCTCGGCGATCTTGCGCGGGGCGCAGTGGGCCAGCTTGGCGGACTTCAGGGCCATGGTAGAGGTCCACTCGCCATGAGAAGTGTCAGCCGGTCGCTCGATAGCGCAATCGTCAAGTTCAAATGCGGAAAGGTCGCCGGCCTCCTGGGCCGCAGCAAGCGCAGCGCGTACCAGCTCTTCAATCTTCTCGGGCATAGATCCTCCTTGTGTTAAAGCCCCCGAGCTCTTGGTCACTCGTAGGGCAAAAGCCAGAGTTTGTAGCACTCTATCACAAGCGACGGGCACTGTCGCAGGGTAAAGCTAATAGATATTGCATATGCACAAAAATGACTACAGCTTGTATGGAGTCACTCAAAGATGCCGGTCTGCCTGCAGATTATGCAGGCGTTGAAAATGCATAAAGGTGTGAATGAGCTGCGTCTGTTATCGAATACTCTTACCTATCAGAGTTGTGTGCTTTTCCTGCATAAAGTACGGGTTTGCGCACGTCAGCGTGTTATTCTAGACATACGTAAATTCGTATAAGTTGGAGGTAGCATGTTCTCAATCGGTCAACACGTCATTCATCCGGGCCAGGGAGTCTGCACCGTCGTCGGTTTTAGGGACGACACACCGCAGCCCATGCTGCTGCTCGAGACCAAGCAGGGACATGCGCAGACGATCCTCATGTACCCCGTGGCGCAGGCCGACCGTCTGCACGCCGCCATCTCTCAGCAAGATGCCGAGCACCTGCTGAGCCACTATGACGAGCTGGAGTGCGACACCTTTACCGAGCGTAACAGCTCGCTTGAGGAGACACACTTTAAGCAGCAGCTCAAGCTGGGCGCGCCCGAGACGGTTCGCGTGGCAAAGACCATGATGCACCGCATTCGCCAGGCCGAGGAAGCTGATAAAAAACCCAGCTCCTACTACATGCGCGTACTCAAGGAGGCCAAACGCCGCTCCATCGAGGAGTTCGCCGTGGCCCTTGGCGTCACCGAGGAGGCCGCCGAAGCCCGCCTAGCCCAAGCCGCCCTCAACTAACCCATCCGCGCCAAAAACCACCACAAAGGGAACAGGCACCTTTGTGGTGGTTTTCTTGTTCTAGTAGTATTCATTCTTATCGATACCCACGAGCACAAGGAGTCTCTTATGGCAGAGCCGCTTACCGCCGGAATCACCCGCGACCGCGCGTTCGAACTGCTCAATGAGCACAACAAGGACCCGTTCCATATCACCCATGGCGAGACGGTCGAGGGCACTATGCGGTACTTTGCGCGCGAGTTCGACCCCGAGAACGAGGAGTTTTGGGGCATCGTCGGTCTGCTGCACGACCTGGATTGGGAGGAGCATGAGGACGACCCCATTAACCACACCATCTATGCTGCCGAGATTCTTGAGGGCGAAGGTGCGTCTCCCGAGCTCATTCGCGCCATCCAGACGCACACGTCGGACTTCAACACCTCACTACCCAAGCCCGAGCTGCAGATGGAAAAGATCCTGTTTGCCTGCGATGAGCTCACCGGCCTGATCGGCGCTGCCGTCATCATGCGCCCGAGCAAGAGCGTTATGGACTTTACGACCAAGTCGCTCAAGAAGAAGTTCAAGGACAAACGCTTTGCCGCCGGCTGCTCGCGCGACGTGATTTCGCAGGGCGCCGAGATGTTGGGCTGGGAGCTCCCCGAGCTCTTTGACCGCACCATCGCGGCCATGCAGTCCTTCGCCCCCGACCGCGATACCTTCCAGGCCTAACCGCCCACGCCACCTAAAACTACCACGAAGGGGACAGGCACCTTTGTGGTAGTTTTCGTTTACGAGGGGTTTAGGGGCGGACCTGGCCGGTGCCGCGGAGCTTGTATTTGTAGGTGGTGAGGGCCTCGGCGGCAAAGGGGCCACGGGCGTGGAGTTTTTGGGTCGAGATGCCGATCTCGGCGCCCAGGCCAAACTCGCCGCCGTCGGTGAAGCGCGTGCTGGCGTTGGCGTACACGGCCGAGGCATCGACCGCATCCAGGAAGCGCTCGCAAGCATCCGTGTCCTCGGCAACGATGGCCTCGGAGTGCATCGTGCCGTAGCGATTGATGTGTGCGATGGCCTCGTCCTCGCTCGCCACGACCTTCACGCTCATCTCGAGCGCCAGATACTCGCGACCCCAGTCCTCCTCAGTCGCGGCAACGTAGTCATCGCCCTCCACAAGCCCGGCATCGGCGCATGCGGCGCAGGTTGCCTCGTCGCCGTGAATGAGCACGCCGTGGTCATGCAGCACGGTCACGACCGCGGGCAAAAACGCATCGGCCACAGCACGGTCGACCAGCAGCGACTCGGCGGCATTGCACACGCCTACGCGCTGGGTCTTGGCATTGACGATAATGTTGAGCGCCTTATCAAAGTCGGCGGATTCATGCACGTAGATGTGGCAGTTGCCCGTGCCCGTCTCGATCACCGGCACAAGCGACTCGCGCACGCAGCGCTGGATCAGGCCTGCACCTCCGCGCGGAATGAGTACGTCGACAATACCGCGGAGCTTCATGAGCTCGCCGGTGGCCTCGCGGTCGGTGGACTCGATCATCGACACGGCCTCGCGCGGGAAGCCCTTGGCCTCGAGCGCATCGGCCAGCAGCTCGGCGATCATGGCACACGAGTGATAGGCCAGCGAGCCGCCGCGTAGAATGCAGGCGTTGCCGGTACGGATGCAGATGCCTGCGGCGTCGGCCGTCACGTTGGGGCGCGCCTCGTAGACCATGGCGACCAGGCCCAACGGCACGCTCACGCGGGTCAGGTCCACACCGCTCGCAAGCACGCGGTGGTCGAGCACGCGGCCGACGGGATCGGGCAGCTCGGCGAGCTTCTCCAAACCGGCGGCCATGCCCTCGACGCGCTCAGGCGTCAGCAGCAGACGGTCGAGCAGACCGGCCGAAGTGCCCGCATCGCGCGCGGCGGACATATCGAGCTCGTTAGCGGCGACGATGGAGTCGACACCGTTGCGCAGTGCTGCGGCCATGGCGCGCACGGCCTCCTGACGCTGCTCATCGCTCGCCGTGGCAAGCGAGGCCGACGCTGCCTTGGCGGCAACGGCAAGATCGTGGACATACGTGGCTATATCGACCGACATGGGCGGCCCTTTCTCCTAGAAGTTTGCAACCATGGTAGCCGATTTGCGCATGGCCTCGCCCGCGGCGGTAGAATTGGTCAACCCGAAACACCGCAACGAACGGAAGACTCACATGGCCCTCATCACTTCGTACCACGTCCCCGGCCTTTATGTCGAGGACCACAGCATCGACGTCCCCCTTGACTGGCGCGGCCTGGAGCCGATGCTCCTGGCCGTCGGCAGCACCATGCGCCGCGGCGCTATGCCGGCACCCATCGCCGGCGCGCCCGAGAGCATCAAGCTCTTCTACCGCATGGTTTGCGCGCCCGACCGCATCAACGACGATCTGCCGCTGCTCCTGTTTTTGCAGGGCGGCCCCGGCGGCGAGAGCCCGCGTCCGCTGTCGCCCACAAGCGACGGCTGGATCGAGGAGGCCGTCAAGCACTTCCGCGTGGTCCTGCCCGACCAGCGCGGCACCGGGCGCAGCAGCTGTGTAGACGGGCGCACGATTGCCGCACTGGGCGAGCGCGCGACGGCGGCCGGCTCCGATGCCGCACGCTCGCAGGCGGATTTCCTCAAGCGCCACCTCGCCAGCTCCATCGTGCGCGATTTTGAGTACCTGCGCCTGGTGGGCTTTGGCGGCAAGCCCTGGGTCACACTCGGGCAGAGCTACGGCGGCTTTTTGACGTTGAGCTATCTGTCGCTCTTCCCCGAGGGCATAGCGGCAAGCTTTACCTGCGGCGGCATCCCCCACGTGCCGGCGAGCGCAAGCGAGGTCTACGCGCACACCTTCCCGCGCATGGCCGCCAAGACGCAGCAGTATTATGACCGCTACCCCGCTGACGTCGACCGCGTGGCAGCCCTGGCCGATGCGCTCGAGGCCCAGAAGCCCGTGCTGCCCGACGGCTCGCCGATGACGGTCGAGCGCCTACAGCTCATGGGCAGCGACTTTGGCATGAAGCCGAGCTTTGAGCGCATGCATTGGATTATCGATCACGCGTTTGTTACTGGCGACGGTACGCTTAGCTGCGGCTCCTCGGTATCCGACAGCTTTTTGATGCGCGCCTTCGAGCGCACCAACACGCGTACAAACCCGCTGTACTGGACGCTGCAGGAGTTTATCTACGCCGACGGCGACACCATGCCCATTCGCTGGGCCGCAGCAGAGGAGAAGGCCCATCGTGCCGAGTTCGACACACTCGCGCGCCCGCTCATGTTTACCGGCGAGGCCATGTTCCCGTGGATGTTTGAGCAGATGCCCGAGCTTATGCCGTTTAAGCCCGCCATGGACCTGCTGATGGAAAACACCAGCTGGGACAAGATCTACGACCCGCAGCGCCTAGCCTGCAACGAGGTGCCACTCCAGGCCGCGGTGTATTTCGACGATATGTACGTCGATTCGGGCATGCAGCTCGATACGCTCAGCCGCGTGGGCAACTCGCATGCCTGGGTGACCAACGAGTTCGAGCACGACGGCCTGCACGGCAGCGCGGTGTTCAAGCACCTCTTCGACGAAGCGCTCAACCGCGGAGACCTGCGCCGGATCTTCTAGCTAAGGAGTGTCCCCACCTGCCGTCACAAAAGGAACGTCCCCAAGTACCAGGTTAATGAAGTCATTGCAGAAAGAGGACGGAAAGCGAAAACGCCCCTAAGCGAGCAAGGTGACGTGAAAGAGGAGGGCATTGACCTTTTGGTCATGCCCGACGATTGAACGTCAGATTGCCGCTTAGGGGCGTTTGCAGCGTCAATTGGTTAAGCGAAGACGATTAGGTTATCCCTGTGTATCGCCGGCTTCTCGGCCAGGTTAGCGAGCAGGCGGTTGCTGGCGATCTGGTCCTGGCGGCGGCCGGCTGCAAGCTCCAGCACGTCCGAATCGGCCTCGGCGATACCGCGGGCGACGACCATACCGCTCGGATCGCACACATCGAGCACATCGCCCTCGGCAAACTGGCCATCGACCTCGCGAATACCCACCGCAAGCAGGGAAGAGCCACGGCTGACCAGCGCCTTCGCAGCACCGTCATCAACCGTCACCGAGCCGTGGGCCTTGTCGCCCAGCGCGATCCACAGTTTGCGGGGTGCGATGTCCAGGCGCTCCGCCGGCGGATCGAACAGGGTTCCCACGCTCTCGCCGCGGGCGAGACGCACGAGGGCATCGGGCTCCTCGCCCGAGCAAATCACGCTCTGAATGCCCGCCGTCATCAGGATGCGGCTCGCGCGAATCTTGGTGATCATGCCGCCCGTACCCACCGAGGTCGAAGAATCACCCGCCGAGGCAATGATCTTGGCATCGATCTTATGCACGACCGGGACAAACTCGGCCGTCGGATCCTCGTGCGGATTGGCGGTGTAGAGGCCGTCGATGTCGGACAGCGTCACGCACAGGTCGGCGGAAACCAGGCAGCTCACGAGCGCCGCCAGCGTGTCGTTGTCGCCAAACTTGATCTCGTCGACGGTAACGGTGTCGTTCTCGTTGACGACCGGCACCACGCCCAGCTCCACCAGACGCAGCAGGGCGTCGCGCGCGTGCAGGTAGGACGTGCGACGCGCCGTGTCGTGACGCGTGAGCAGCACGAGCGAGGTGAGCAGGTCGCGCGCATGGAACTCCTCGTCGTAGGCCGACGAGATGATGCACTGACCAGCCGAGGCGCAGGCCTGCAGGCTCGGAAGGTCGCCGACCGGCTTGCGGTCGAAGCCCAACACGGGATAGCCACAGGCGATAGCGCCCGAGCTCACCACGACCAGACGCCAGCCGAGCTTGTGCAGCGCTGCGGCTTGATCGGCAAGTCCGCCGATAAAGGCGCGGTTGACCTTGCCATCGGCGCCCACCACCGTGGACGAACCGATCTTTACCACCATCGTTTTATAAGAAGTCGTCATACGTCAAACCAATCAACTGTTCAGCGAACGGGCGAACGGGCAAGCGAGAAAATGATCCGTTATCTTCCGTCGCATGCTGATCATTTTGCCCAGGGGAAAGCCGAGGCCGCGGCCATGTTCTTGCGCACGAGCTCGTCGCGCACCTGAGCCAGGCCCTGCTCCATGCCCACCACATAGGTCTGCGGGTACAGGAAGCGCTTGAAAGCTGCGTCCAGATGATCGAGCGCCCAAACACAGCGCTCGCGCGCGTCCTGGATGCTCTCACGCGGAGCCACTGCGCTGCCATCGCGCACGATCGGCACCAGCAGCTCGCGATACTCAAGCTCCGACACGTCGGTCACCAGGGCGGCATCATTCACGGCCACGAGGGTATTGCCGCGCGCGGCGCCCTCCCCCACCAGATGGTCCTCGTCGTAGATCATGTCGCAGACCGGGCCGCCAAAGCCGTCGTAATAACGGCGCACGCGCTGCACGCCCGGGATCGTGCGCTTGTAGGGCTGCTCGGAGAGCTTGACCACCGGCGTCCACGGGTCGGCCTCGCTCGCACGGCGGGCGGAAAGCTTGTACACGCCGCCCAGCGCCGGCTGGTCGTAGCAGGTCGCGAGCTTGGTGCCCACGCCAAAGCTATCGATGGGCGCGCCCTGGTCGAGCAGCGACTGAATCGTGTACTCATCCAGATCGTTAGAAACCGAGATCCCCACATAGGGCAGGCCCTCGGCATCGAAACGACCGCGGACATACTTGGAGAGCTTGGCGAGGTCGCCCGAGTCAATGCGAATAGCCGACAGGCGCTCGCCCGCCGCCTCCATCTCCTTGGCAACCGTAATGGCATGCTCGCAGCCCTCGCGCACATCGTAGGTGTCGATGAGCAGCGTGCAGTTCTTGGGGCTCGACTTGGCAAAGGCGCGGAAGGCCTCGAGCTCGGAATCGAAGCTCATCACCCAGCTGTGCGCATGCGTGCCAAAGACGGGAATACCGTAGCGGCGGCCGGCGAGCACATTGGACGTAGAGGAGCAGCCGGCGACGTAGCTCGCGCGCGCAACGGCCAGGCCGCCATCGGGACCCTGGGCTCGGCGCAGGCCAAACTCGGCCACGGGACGGCCGTCCGCCGCCAGCACCACGCGCGCCGTCTTGGTGGCGACAAGTGTCTGGAACCCGACGATGTTGAGCAGCGCCGTCTCGAGCAGCTGGCACTCGAGCGCAGGACCGGTGACGCGCACCATGGGCTCGCGTGGAAAGACGAGCTCGCCCTCGGGGACGGCGTCGATATTTACATGCGCACGAAAATCGCGCAGGTAGTCGAGGAATGCGGACTTGAACATCGCGCCGCCGGCCGGGGCCTCAAGCGATGCGAGGTAGTCGATATCCTCGGGCGTAAAGCGCAGATTCTCGACTAGCTCGGGCAGCTCGGCGGTGCCGCACATGACGGCATAGGCGCTGCCAAAGGGATGGTCGCGGTAAAACGCGGTAAAACAACCCTGCTCATTGGCCTTGCCGCTCTCCCACAGGCCCTGGGCCATAGTGAGTTCGTACAGATCGGTGAGCATTGCGATGTCGGTGGGATGAGAGATATCGGTCAAAGCCATGGGGCGACCTTTCGGATGTGTTGTGCAGAGGTTGAGGGTTGGGCGAGGCGGACGTGCGGGCATGGAGCCCGGCGCGAACAGGTTAGTGCAGGCCCATGCTGCCCGTGATCGTGTAAACCATAAAGACGATAAACGCGATGAGGGCGAGCACGATGATGATTTTTTGAGCCGGCGCCATGCCAGGGATCTCGTTCTCGCCCGTAGGTTCCTTGGAGGTAACCATGCGCTGGGCAAAGGTCATCTCGTCACGGCTCGGCTTGGGCCCGACGGACTTGGGACGAGCGGGCTTTTTAGGCTGAGGTTTGGGCGCGGCAGGTGCAGGCTTCGCAGCAGCGGGCTTGGGTGCGGGCGCGGGCTTGCGCTTGGATGCGGCGTTCGAGGCGACCTCCTCGGCCTTCGCACGCTCGGCGCGCAGGGCAGCCAGCTCCTCACGCTCGCGACGGGCCTCTTCCCGAGCCTCGCGGCGGGCCTTCTCAGCGCGGAGCTCTTCCAACTCAGCGCGCTCCTCGTCGGACAATGGTTGGGACACAAGCTCGGCCATGGTATAGCCCTTTCTTTTAAAAAAAGCCGCCGACACAATGTCAGCGGCTTATCAAATCCAAGGGTGGAGACGAAGGGAGTCGAACCCTCGGCCTCTGCCATGCGACGGCAGCGCTCTCCCAACTGAGCTACGTCCCCAGGACAAGTCGATATTTTACCTACGGCTCGCCAACTGTCAACGCCCAATAACCAGTCTTTTTGGGGCGCGGCTATTTTGGCAACTTTTCGAACAGGCGATCCTCTCGATGATTTTTTATCCCCGTCCCAGAAAAATCATCGACGAACGCACTACTTTGCGCTGGTAAGAACACCGGTGGTGTCGAAGGCCGGGGTGAAGCTCTCGTCTACCGCGCCGCCCTCTTGCCAGAACATCGTCGTAAAACCCAGGTCGTCGGCATGGTCGAGCACCTGCTCGTACTCATCGCGCGTCACGGCACGCGCCAGGTCGCCGCCCTGCTCGCGCATGAGCGCATTGGGCGTGTACTGGTTCATGACCGAGATCGGCACATCGCCCACCGTCTGCCACACAAGGTCCAGCACGCGACACGAATCGTCTGCATGTCCCGGCAGTACCAGATGGCGCACGATCATGCCGCGCTTCATGAGCCCGTCCTCGTCCACCAGCTCTCCCCCGCGGCGCTCAATTTCGCGCGCCATCTGAGCCAGGCCCGACACGGCCACACGCGGGTAATCCTTAATGTGAGACAGTGACTGCGCAAGCGCCGCATCGGCATATTTAAAGTCGGTAAGCCACACATCGACCAGATCGCCGAGCGCCGACACGGCACTCGCACGCTCATAACCGCTTGTGTTGTAGACGATTGGGATGGCCAGCCCGCGCGCCCGTGCCGCAGCAATCGCAGTCGGCAGCAGGTGCGCGTAGTGTGTCGCCGTTACCAAGTTAATATTGTTCGCGCCCTGGTCCTGCAGCTCCAACATAATCTCGACCAGACGCTCGGGCGAAATCTCAAGCCCAAAATTGCCCGTCGAGATCTCGTGGTTCTGGCAATAGACGCATTTGAGCGAGCAGCCGCTAAAGAAGATCGTACCCGAACCGGTCTCGCCCGAGATGGGCGGCTCCTCCCACATATGAAGCGCCGCGCGGGCCACCCTGAGCGTGTCGTTAGCACCGCATACGCCGGGCGCGCCCTCATCGCGCGCCGCACCGCAACGGCGCGGACACAAATGGCAGGCGGGCGAAAAAAGTTCGGTCAACGACGTCGGCATAAAAACATGCTCCAAAACAACGATTCAGCAGCTCAAACGCAAAAGGACCAACCGCACAGACGGCTCGAGCCCAAGGCGCCGTAATCGTCCGACACGATTTTTGTAATGTCAAGACTGGAATCCACAAAGTGCCGCTTTATGATGTAGGTATTCCGCCCCCCGCGGAGCAACTGGGTGAACCGTCGCGTTTATTTAGGGAGCCCACACAGTCGTACCTAGTACAGGTATCCTTCGTTGTTAAGGACGCTGGAACAGTCGATGAGGGCACCCACCTGTTTTAGGTGGGTTCATTTTCGTAACGTGGGGGGTGGTTTTCTTTTGCCGAAAATCGCCATTGCAAATCCCGCCATGATCCCCAAAAGGCACCAGGCAGAGCCCCACTATCACTCGAATATCTGGTAAGCGCGTGATTATCGCCCGTGCAATTCCTCACACCCTCCTTGGTCGAGTATCATGGATCAGCTATACCCTTTGCGGCGTGGCATCCTTTGACCTTTTCCTTCGACGCTTGGCGGTTTATCGATTCATGGCTTCCTCCACGAGCTTCATACCGTACCTATGCGTGGCGGTCGCGGCTTTTATCACGACCTTCCTTACGGTGCCCCTGGTCAAGCGCCTGGCAATCAAGCTCGACGCCGTCGACTATCCTTCCAAGCGCCGCATCAACACTAAGCCCATCCCGCGCATGGGTGGCACGGCGGTCTTTTTGGGCCTCGTCGTCGCCTGCATTGTTCACATCCTAGGCACCTGGTACCTGGGCTGGCCGCCCGTTTTGGTGCCCCACCCCCGTCTGCACATCAGCTACCCCATGCTTGCGCTTTCTTTTACCGTCATCTTTGCGACCGGCGTGATCGACGACGTCTACCAGCTCAAGCCCAAGCAAAAGCTGGCCGGCCAGGCCCTCGCCGCACTTATCGCCTGCGTGGGCGGCCTGCGCATCGGCGTCATCGTCAACCCGTTTGCTCCTGGCGAGATCATGCTCGGCTGGCTCGCCTACCCCATCACCATTGTCTACCTGGTGGCGTTCACCAACATCATCAACCTTATCGACGGCCTCGACGGTCTGGCCACGGGCATCTGCGGCATCGCGTCGTTCACGATGTTTTCGGTCGCCGCGCTCTCGGGCCGCATCGACGCTGCCGCGCTCTCCATCGCGCTCTTTGGCTCTTGCCTCGCCTTCTTGCGCTATAACTTCAACCCCGCGAGCATCTTCTTGGGCGACTCGGGGTCGCTGCTGCTGGGCTTTGCGCTGGGTTCCATCTCGCTGCTCAACGTGAGCCGCACCGCTGCGCTTACCTCGCTCATCATCCCGCTCATCGTGGCCGGCGTGCCCATCATCGATACGTTCAGCGCCATCGTGCGCCGCAAGCGCGCCCACATTAGCATCGGGCAGGCCGACAAGGGTCACATCCACCATCGTCTCATTCAAGAGGGCTACAACCAAAAGCAGGCCGTACTGCTCATCTACGCCTGGTGCATTTTGCTTTCGGCCGGCGCCGCCGCCATCAATCAGGTCGAGGTCCCCATGCGCGTGCTCATCTTTACCGTGCTCGCCATTGGCTCGGCGGCCTTCGCCAAGCACCTGCACCTGTTTGAGCCCGTGCTGCGTCACCATTACAACAAGCGCACGCACGAGGACGAGCTGGTAACCCCCGACGACCCCGCTTTTAAGCAGGAGGAGCAGGCGGCCGAGGAACGTAAAGAAGAGCGCCACCACAAGCTCTAGGATAAGCTGCCGAGGATATGCCCCGGCGCCGCTGACCAAGCGCAGCCGCGCCACACCCATCGCATAAGCCGCCCCTCTCCCACCCCTCGCCCACTTACGCCCCGCCCCTCCAATAAACGCGTTATCATCTTGACCCATGAATATACGTTAGGAGCAATCATGCCAAACGAGAACAGCTACGAAGTCGCGCTGCAAAAGAGCAACGCCATTCGCGAGGGCCTGGCCAAGACGCCCGAGAAGTTCACCATGCTTACCGGCGACCGCCCGACCGGGCGCCTGCACCTGGGTCATTACTTCGGCACCCTCAAGGGCCGTGTTGAACTGCAGAACATGGGCGCCAAGACCAACGTGCTCATCGCCGACTACCAGGTCATCACCGACCGCGACACCACCGAGCATATCCAGGACAACGTGTACAACATGGTCATGGACTACCTTGCCTGCGGTATCGACCCCGACAAGACCATGATCTACGCGCACTCCGCCGTGCCCGCCGCAAACCAGCTCATGCTGCCGTTCCTGTCGCTGGTGTCCGAGGCCGAGCTGGCGCGCAACCCCACGGTTAAGGCCGAGATGGAGGCCTCGGGCCACGAGCTCACCGGCCTTTTGCTCACCTACCCGGTGCACCAGGCCTGCGACATCCTGTTCTGCAAGGGCAATGTGGTGCCCGTCGGCCGCGACCAGCTACCGCACATCGAGCTCACCCGCACCATCGCCCGCCGCTTTAACAACCGCTACGGCAAGGTGTTCCCCGAGGTCGATGCGCTGCTGTCCGAGACCCCGCTGCTGCCCGGCCTGGACGGTCGCAAGATGAGCAAGAGCTACGGCAACGCCATCAACATCTCGATGACCGCCGAGGAGACGGCCAAGCGCATCAAGAAGAGCCAGACCGATTCCGAGCGCATGATCACGTTCGATCCCGAGAACCGTCCCGGCGTGTCCGGCCTGCTTTCGACGGCCGCCATCTGCACCGGCCGTTCCGAGGTCGAGATTGCCGAGGAGATTGGCATGGGCGGCTCCGGCCAGCTCAAGAAGTACGTGACCGAGGCCGTCAACGAGTACTTCGCGCCGATCCGCGAGCGTCGCCAGCGCTACGAGAACGATCTGGACTATGTGAAGGACGTGTTGCACGAGGGCAACCGTCGCGCCAACGAGATCGCCGAGCAGACCCTGGCCGAGGTTCGGGACGCCATGGGCATGGTGTACTAGACCGATCTGCTGGCTTGAGCTTTCGATTGCTATAGGGCGGACGCTACGGCGTCCGCCTTTTTTGTTGCCCGACCGGTTCGGCTCCGGCCACCGCACTCCCCCGATAAACAGGAACGGGCCCGCCGGCAGTCAGTTGCCAGCGGGCCCGTTCCCGAAGTACACCGTTGAATCGCACAGAGGGGAGGAATGCGAATCAAACTCAACAGGGCAGGCTTTTTCATCGCCTAATGCCTGCTCCGTTGCTGAATACAATATAGTTCACCGTGGTTTACTTTCTAGCGTCAATGTGCGCCGCCATACCTTCTCCATAAGTTAGCTCAGGTAAACCTGCAACGGAAAACCACCACAAAGGGGACAGGCACCTTTGTGGTGGTTTTGGCCACGGCAGAGCCGCTAGAGTCCGGCAGGCCAGCGACAGGCGGCCAAGTCGACGTGCATGTCGTCCTTAAACGCCACACCCTCCCCTAGCAAAAGCTCACGTTGAGCATCGGGGCCGCCAAAGGCAAAGCCTTCGCAAATGCGACCGTCGGCAAACACCACACGATGGCAGGGAATCTGGCCGGGGCGCGGATTACTATGCAGGGCATACCCCACGTACCGCGCACTTCGTGGACGACCGGCAAGCAGCGCCACCTGACCGTAGGTGGCGACCATCCCCTCGGGAATCTGCTCGACCACCTCGTACACCCGTTCAAAAAAGCCCTCAGACGCCATTGCTCGCTCCCTTCCACCCGGAAAAGCATAAACCACCACAAAGGTGCCTGTCCCCTTTGTGGTGGTTTATGGCAGGTCGATTAGTTGGCGGGCTGGAAGAAGGCTACTGCTACGGCGCCGGGGCCAACGTGGGTACCGATGGTGGCGCCGATGGTGTGAACGGGCAACACGCCCTCGGTGTGGCCAGCCCAAAGTGCCGCACTGTCCTCGATATACTTCTTGAGCACCGCATCCGAAAGACCCGTATAGCCGAGCGCCAGCGGCATGGAAAAGTCGATGCCGCCCGCCTTTTCGACCTTTTGGTTCAGCAAGTTGCGGCCGTTCTTGGAACCGCGCGCCTTGCCCAGCTGCACGATCAGACCGTCCTCGACAGCCACCACAGGCTTTACGTTGAGCAGCGTGCCCACGGCGCCGGCCGCAGCAGACAGACGACCGCCACGCACCAGGTACTCCAGCGTCTCGAGCAGGCCGATAACCACCACACGGTCGCGCACGGCCTCGACAGCCGCCGCGATCTGAGATGCACTGTGGCCCTCGTCCACCAAGCGCAGCGCATACTCGACCAGGACGCGCTCGCCCAGGGTGACGTTGTTGCTGTCTACCACGAACACGTCGCCACCTGGCCCCTCGGCAAGTGCGGTACGGGCACTCTGATTGGTGCCTGATAGCTTAGCGCCCACGGTAATAATCACGGCCTCGTCGCCGGCCTCACGCGCCTCGGCGATGGCCTGCGAAAACGCGTACGGGTTGACCTGGCCGGTCTTGGGCAGCTCATCGCGCTCCACGAGCATCTCGTAAAAGCGCTGGTGATCGATGTCGATGCCATCCATGTACACATCGGTGCCAAAGGTGACGGACAGCGGCAAAACGGCCAGTGCCGGGTGCTCCGCCGGCGACATATCGCTTGCGGAATCGGTAATAATGCGGACGGACATAGCGAATCCTTTCTTGCTCAGGTCCCGCGCAGGGAATTTTGACAGCAAGGCCCCGGCACGGTATACGCGCTCAAACAGGACTATGCAGTTGTTAATTGGAAGCAAAAGCCTTGGCGGCCCTACAGCTCGCGCAGGGTGTCGAGAATCGTGCGCAGCGACGCATACATCTGCTCGCGCTGCTCCACACCCATAGCCTTACCGGTGGTATCGAGCACTTCGTGGATGATGCGGTCGGCCTCGGTCATGCTCTCGCCGCCCAGAGCGGTCAGGCGCACCGGAGCACGATACTTAACGGCGGCATCGCCCGAATCGTCGACCTCGACGTAGCCGCCCTCCTCCAGATGCGCGAGCGTACGCGAGACGGCGGCGCGGGTCACGCCTGCCATGCGAGCCAGGTCAGCGCCAGTCAGGCCTTCCTTGCTGCGCTCAAGATAGTACAGGCACATAACGTCGGAGCCCTTGAGGCCCAGCCTCGCGCCCTCAGATGTCTTAATGCGCTGGATCTCCTTGTAGAGCCCGCTGATCAGTCCGACAAAGTCCTCGAAACGTGTCTCGTCGTTCTGCTGCATGGGAGACGACCGCCTTTCGCTTGCATAATGCTTACGGGTAAACATCTTAGCCGTATCCAGCGACCGCCGGCCCTGCGTGCCTCATTTGTTGACCCATTAACATAAAAACCACCACAAAGGGGACAGGCACCTTTGTGGTGGTTTGGGGCATCAATAGGTTCTAGGCGCCGCTACAGCTCCACGCAAGGATTGTCGCGGGTCACAAGCGTCTTAATGACAACCGTCGCTCCCAGATAGCGCTCAAGCAGCTCGGCTAAGCGATCGATCGCAGCCTGGCAATCCCCCATCCGCTCGGGCTCCACGCACTCAATCGCCAAGAATGCATCGGCCGAATCGTCGGACAGCGCCGTGCGAACGCCGTCGCGCCAGTTCCAGCAGCGGCACACGGCGCCCGCATCGTCGATGTAGGCGAGCTCGCCGGGCAGCGTCGGATCGTCCGCCTCCTCGCCAAGCGGCAAGAACGCATCGCCACCGTCGGTCACCTTCAAGCGAAGGTCTCCCTCGATCGCATACAGATCCTCGCCTCCCACGGGCAGCGCGTAGGTCAGCGACACCGTGTTGTAAATATCCACCGCGGGCGTAATGTGGCCCACCGGCTTGCCTTTGAGCACGCGTTTGAGCAAGTTCTCGATCGAGCAGCGCGCGCCTTTCTTGGTCTTGAACAGACGATAGGCCTCGCGCCATGCCTTGACCGGTGCGTTCTCGCTGATAGTGTCGCTGGTCAGATGACGCTCCGCATCGATATTGGCGCGGTCGAGCAACGCCGCAATCGCATCCACGTCCTCTTGAGGAATCTGAGCCGCGGGCTTCATGCCCTCCACGACCACAACACCGACCGCTGCCTGCGGAAACAGCTCCCAGAATGAATCCTCGGCAATAAAGCTCTTCATACGTTCTCCCTTCATTGTGCGCGCCCGAGTGAGGGCACCTAAACAAAAAGCGCCCTTACAACGGCCACCTTCAAAGTCCTACGGTGCCGTCACAAGAACGCTTGCGCTGTCCCCATCCGGAGAAGGGGACGATATGTCAGGCGTATTGTAACCCGAGTCATCCACGCGAGCAAAACCACCGCAAAGGTGCCTGTCCCCTTTGTGGTGCCTTGATTATCGACTTCATCCGAACACTTCCCACATTCATCCGAACATGTGCGGG
>OGQK01000594.1_pt1 | contig 22689 bp, 19 predicted proteins | sample 1553221 | NCBI WGS metagenome assembly OGQK01 (sample SAMEA2579996, study PRJEB22360) | human gut metagenome | biome: human gut; feature: human-associated habitat; material: faeces | place: Denmark | collected 2008/2010 | reverse complement strand
GGGAGCCGTGACCGTCACGACTTTGTCCATCTGCCGGTAAGCGCCGCTCTCGAACAGAATAGCGGTCTCCTCGATTACGTAGGGTCCTTGCTGGCGTTCGGCCCAGCGGGCGAAGTCCTCGGCTACGGCAGGGTGTACGACGGCATTGAGGCGCTCGCGCAGCGTCCCGTCCGAGAAAATGCGTCCGGCCACGTATTTCCGGTTCAGTCCGTCGGCGTCGTACGCTCCGTCGCCGAACAGCCCGCTTACGGCGGCTTTCAGGGCGACGTCCTCGTTCATCAGCCGGCGCGCCCGGGAGTCGGAGTCGTAGACGGGTACGCCCAACTGCGCGAATGCGCGGCACACGGTGCTTTTCCCGCTGCCGATCCCTCCGGTTATGCCGATCTTAATCATGTTCATGCTGAGGGAATTCGATCTCGACGGGCGACTCGACCGAAAGGATTTTCAGGTCGGATATGTGGGAGGAGATGATGTTCTGAAGCGTGAAGGGCGCGATGTCGTAAACGCCGGCCTGACGCGCCGACGGCGTGACGGCCACATTGTCCGACGAGATATCCACGCCGTTGCGCCGGGGCGCGATCTTGTGCTTGAGAATCTGATAGCCTACCCCTTCGACGTTGCACCGGACCGAGTAGAGCGTACTGTCGATACGGACCGGAATCTGGATGTCCGTCGTGTAGACATAGCTGAGCTTGGTGATATACCACAGGCAAAGCGATAGGGCCAGCAGCATGAAGAAGACCGGGTTGCTGAGTCTCCGGACCGTCACCTTGACGTACAGCTTGAATTTATGCAGACGCATATCTTTCCCGAGATAGTTTCATGCAAAGTAAAGGATTTTTTTCATCAAAACGAAAATACGGGCAGGGAAGTGCCGGAGCCGACCGGAGCGTCCTTCGCGTGCCGGATATTTCCTATTTGTTCGACCGGGAGAAATATCCGGTTGTGTACGGTACTTGCGGCAGGGCGACGGATTCTCGGACTTTGCCGTTACGGGCATGCCGGCCGGAAACGAGGAGGTCTCCTCGGCGGTCCGGTCGCTCCGGCGGTTTCCCGTTTCCCGGGTGTTCGGGGAGACGGTTCGGTATGGAGAGAAATCTTTGGGAATGAAAAGAGCGGCAAGTCTCCAAAGACCTGCCGCGCGCAGAATGGTTCGGACCGGCAGCGGACAGTCCCCATCGGTTCGGACCTTCCGCAGGGAATCGTAGCCGCTACTTGCCCGTTACGCTTTTGGGCGTTTCCTCGGGCTTTTCGGTCGCGTACTTTTTGTTGAGTCCCTCGAGGATGATCTGAGTCAGATCCAGCGACGGATCGGCGTTCAGCACCGGGCCCGTCGTGCTCGAGCTGAGGATCATCTTGTAGCGGTAGTCGCTGTTGAACTCTTTGAGGTACTCGGTAATGCTGTAATGGATACGGTTCAGCATCACCTGTTCTTCCTCGGCCAGTTCGGACATCACTTGGTCGCGGTGCTGCATGAAGCTCTGCTGTTTCTTGTTCAGATTCTCCTCGATCGACTGGGCCTGAGAGCGGGTTACCAGCCCTTTCTGTATCTTGTCCTGATAGTCGCGCACGTCGTTCTCGAGACTGCGGCCCTTGGAAGTCAGCTCCGTATCGGCCTTTTTGGCCTTCTGCTCGTAGGCGGCCCTCAGGTCGATGTACATGTCGTATCGCCTGACGAGCGAGTCGATGTTGAAATAGGCTATGTCTCCGCCCGCTGCGATGGCCGATTGGCTGCTGTCGGCTCCGGTTACGGTCCCGCCTGCCGTCGAGGCGCTGTTTTTGTTGTTGCAGGCAGCCAGAAGAAGTGCGGCTGATACGGCGATCAAGATTCTTTTCATGTTCGGTTGTTGTGGTTTATTGAAATCTCCGGGACGCCGCCGTTTCCGCTGCCGAAAGGCCGGCGCACGACCGTCCCCGGTTTATTGTTGTGCAAATATATAAATATTTCCTTTTGTTTGACTAATTTTGCCTTAAAATAGGAAAGGATTATGTATGAGTACATAACGGGTCGGGTCGAGACGCTCTCGCCGACGGCGGCCGTTCTGGAGGCCGGAGGTATAGGCTATTGGCTGAACATATCGCTGCAGACTTTTTCGCAGATAGGCGATCGGGCCGAGGTCCGGCTGTACACGCATTTCGTCGTGCGCGAGGATGCACAGGTGCTTTACGGCTTTTTCAGCCGGGAAGAGCGCGACATTTTTCGGGCGCTGCTGGGCGTGTCGGGCGTCGGAGGCAATACGGCTCGCATGATTCTTTCCGCCTTCACGGCCGACGAGGTACGGACGATCATCGCCGCCGGACAGGCCGACGTGCTCAAGAGCGTCAAAGGACTCGGTATCAAAACGGCCCAAAAGATCATCGTCGAGCTGAGGGACAAGATCGGAGCCGTCTGCCCAGGTTACCACGCCGTATTCAACGCGGGCGGTGGCAAACAGGGCGGCCGACGGAACGTTCGACGAGGCGCTTTCGGCCCTGACGATGCTCGGTTTTGCCCGGCAGGCCAGCGAGAAGGTGCTCCGCGCGCTGCGGAAAGAGATGCCTGCGGCTACGGTCGAGGAGCTCGTGAGACAAGCGCTCAAGCGCCTGTAAGGAACTTTGTCGGATGCGTCGCGCGGGTAAATTTGACCCGATTGTTGCAAGTTTATGCCATTTTATTCTATTTTTGTTGCCGAATTTGAGAGGGACAGGCCGCTAAGGTACGGGAAATGACCGGTATGACGGCCGGAAGAGAGGGCCGGGACAAGGGTTTTTCGCATGACCCCGAAACGCATTTAAATCGAAATCGTATGGATCTGTATCTTGCCATCGTTGTCATCATGCTGGTTCTGGCCGTGGCTGGACTGGTCGTCGGTGTTTCCAACGACGCGGTGAATTTTCTCAATTCGGCCTTAGGCTCCAAAGCGGCGCCCCGCTATGTGATCATGACCGTCGCGTCGGTCGGCATCATCGTCGGGGCCATTACCTCCAGCGGTATGATGGAGGTCGCGCGCAGCGGCGTGTTCCATCCGCAGATGTTCACGTTCGCCGAAGTGATGCTGCTGTTTCTGGCGGTGATGTTCACGAACGTGATTCTGCTCGACCTGTTCAATACGCTGGGCATGCCGACGTCGACGACCGTTTCGCTCGTGTTCGGCCTGCTGGGCGCGGCGGTAGGCATCTGTGTATTCAAGCTCTCGAGCGGCTCGGTCGTGACGATGCCCGACGGCGATCCGGCCTCGATGGCCGACATGATCAACACGGGCAATGCGATGGCGATCATCGGTGGAATCCTGATCTCGGTGGCGATCGCTTTCGTGTGCGGAACGGTCGTCATGTACATTACCCGGCTTATCTTCTCTTTCCGCTACCAGAAGAAACTGCGTACCGTCGGCGCGCTATGGTGCGGGATCGCGCTGACGGCCATTTCCTATTTCGCCGTCTTCAAAGGGCTCAAAGGCACTTCGGTCATTCCCGCGCATGCGATGGCGTGGATGGAACACCATACGCTGGCTATGCTGGTAGCTATGGTAGTAGGCTGGAGTCTGCTGATGTCGTTGCTGAGTCTTCTGAAAATCAATATACTGCGATTGACCGTGTTGGCCGGGACCTTTTCGCTCGCGCTTGCCTTCGCGGGTAACGACCTGGTGAACTTCATCGGCGTTTTCGTAGCCGGAGTGGACGCTTACGACGTGGCGAAGACGACCGGCGACAGCTCGATGCTGATGGGCAGCCTGAACGATCCGGTTGTCGCTAATATGCTGATTCTGTTCCTCTCGGGACTCGTTATGGTCGTCACGCTGTGGTTTTCCAAGAAAGCCCGCGCGGTTTCCGATACGGAAATCAACCTGGCACGTCAGGACGTCGGCGTCGAGCGGTTCGGTTCGACTTCCATTTCACGCGCGATCGTTCGCAGCGCGCTGAATGTCAATAGGAACTACGAGAAATACACGCCCGACCGCATTCAGCGTTTCGTCGCCAGCCGATTCGTGCCGGTGCTCAACCGCAAGGACAAGGCTCCGTTCGACCTGATCCGGGCGACGGTCAATCTGACGGTGGCCTCGATTCTGATCTCGTCGGCTACTTCGTTGCAGTTGCCGCTCTCGACGACCTATGTGACATTCATGGTCGCGATGGGTAGCTCGCTGTCCGACCGGGCTTGGGGCCGCGAAAGCGCCGTATATCGGATTACGGGCGTGCTGACGGTGATCGCGGGTTGGTTTTTCACGGCTTTGGTCGCCTTTACGATCGCGTTCGTCGTAGCGGCGGCTCTGGTTTGGGGCGGTACGATCGCGCTGGTCGTGCTGACCGTGCTGTGCGCCTACCTGCTGTTCGAGAGCACCGTGCTCCATAACCGCAAGCTGAAGAAGGACGCTGCCAAGGAGGCCGAAATGAAGGCGCTCTCGGACGAGGGATCGATCGTCGACCGCTGCATCCGCGAGGTAACGGACACGATGAGCAAGGTGACGACGATTTACAATCAGACGCTGATCGGCTTGTTCAACGAAGACCGCAAACTGCTCAAGCAGATGGTGCGCGAATCGGAAGCCCTTTATCAGGCGGCTCACGAGCGCAAGCACGAGGTGCTTCCGACGCTGCTCGAGTTGCAGGAGAATTATGTCGAGACGGGGCATTATTATGTGCAGATCGTCGATTATCTCGACGAGGTTGCCAAGGCGCTGGTCCACATCACGCGGCCGAGCTTCGACCATATCAACAACAACCACGAGGGATTCCGCGTCGATCAGTTGGAGGATCTGAAGAGGGTCAACGAGCAGGTCAGCACGATCTATACGAAAATCAACGAGATGCTTCGGACGAACCGTTTCGAGCAGCTCGACGAGATTCTGCGCCTGAGGGACGAGCTGTTCGATACGCTGGCCGCGGCGATCAAGAGCCAGATCAAGCGCGTGAAGGCTAAGGCTTCGACCACGCGAAGCAGCATACTCTACCTGACGATCATCAACGAAACCAAGACGATGGTGCTGCAAAGCCGGAATCTGCTCAAATCGCAGAAATATTTCCTCAGCAAGTCGTAGTTGCCGGGGAAAGTCGGTACCGTACGAAAGCCGGGCTTGCCGCCCGGCTTTTTTCGTGGAATTTTCGCGTCCGGGGCAATATTTTTGATTATTCGCAGTTTAATAGGCAAGCGCGCGGGTTCGTTTGGTTTTGGATGAAAAAAAATGTAGATTTGTACGCTAAAACGGGGATGTTGAAGCGGTTTACTCAAATAGTGCTGATCTCGGCCGGATCTCTTGCGCTCGCCTGCGCCAAGGAAGACGATGCCGTGACTTCGCAACGGTCCGCGATCGAGAGCTTTCTCGATTCGAGAGGCTGGGAGTATGCCGAAGCCTCGGGCGTATACCGCTACACGATCAACGCCGACCGGCCGGAGTACGAGAGCGAGCCGCAGATCGCCTACGGGGACTCGGTCGTTTTCGATTTCGCCGCTTATCTCTTTTCGGGCTCGGTGAGCGCGACGGAAGTGCCCTATTATACGAATATCCGTTCGTTGGTCGAAGGAGATACCGTGCTGAATACGGAGTATTGGAGCTTCGAGCCTCAGCGGGTCGTGCTCGGAGCGACGCCGATGATCCGGGGACTTACTTACGGGTTGCAAGGCGCCCGCGAGAGCGACTCGCTTCAGTTGTTCGTCACCTCGGATCTGGCTTACGGCAGCGGGAATACGGGCGTCGTGGACGGCGATCAGGCGACGAGGTGGTTTGTCTATATCGAAAAAGTGATTAAGAATGAATAAAGCAGTTCGCATTGCATGGGCCGTGTCGATCGTCGCGATCGTGGCCGCTTCCTGTGCCAAGGAGCCTTCGGATAATCTGGGCGAGAAGCAGATGGCCGCTTTCGACGCATGGGTGGGCCTGTACGGCGACGGCGCAGAGAAGCAGCCTTCGGGCATTTACATCAAGAAACTGCACTCCGCCTCGGGAGTGATCAAGCCTCCGGTCGAGTACGACTGGATACAGCTGAACTATACCGGCCGGATCATGGTCGACGGCGACGTGTTCGTTACGCGCGACAGCGCGGTAGCCGTCGAGCAGGGTACTTTCGAGTACTTTACGCATTATGTGCCCCAAATGATTCAGTTCTACGAGGACGGCGACCTGCCTCGGGGAGTGTACGACGCCGTGGGTACGATGAACGAGGGGGATCGCGTCCGGGTATACGTTCCTTATACGCTCGCTTACGGCAACTACGGCCGGTCGTTTACCGGAGGGTATCAGGGGCAGGTATCAAGCGTTCCGGCCCAGACGCCTATCATCATGGATCTGGAGCTGAAGAAGATCATTTCGGACCCGCTTCGGGACGAGAGCAACGAAGTGGCTCAGTATGCGTCCCGTAACTGGGGGCAGACCATAGCCGACACGCTGAAGACGGGGCTTTACCGCCGGTCGCTCCGCACGGGGCTCGATACCGCGACGGTCAAGGACGACTCGATAGCTTACGTCTACTATGTGGGGCGTTTTATGGACGGATTCGTCTTCGACACGAATATCGCCGATACGGCGCGCAAGTACCACATCTACGATAACAGCAGCTCGTCCAAGTACGACTCGCTCGTGGTGTCGCTCAAGTCGGAGGATACGTCGGTAGTCCGCGGCTTCTATGAGGCCATCAAGGGAATGAGGTACGGGGAGACGGCCGAAGCCCTTTTCACTTCTACGTACGGCTACGGCAGCACCGGTCAGGCCGGGACCTCCACCACCACCGAGATACCTCCCTATGCTCCTTTGATGTTCACGATCGAGGTGATTCCGCTTAACGGAGACGGTACGGCCCAGCACCCGTACAATATCACGGCGGTCAAGGGCCTTCCGCAGGAGGAGAGCGACGTGTGGATCACCGGTTATATCGTCGGCGTGGTCGACGGCACGAGCGTGGAGGAAAACGCCCAGTACGCCCAGACCGTTTCGGTCAAGACCAATATTCTGCTCTCCGACAAGCGCACGGCCAAGAAAGCCAGCGAGGTGATCGCCGTAGAGTTGCCCGAAGGCCCGATCCGCGATGCGTTGAATCTGGCCGACAATAAGCTGAACTATCGGGTCAAGATCGCCCTGAAAGGCAATATTCGTCCTTATTTGGGCCAAAGAGGCATGACGGGCGTGACTCAGTACGTGAAATAATTTTTTCGGTCGATATTTGAAAGGGGGAGAGCTTCGGCTCTCCCCCGATTATTTTGTCTCTGTGGCGATTTTTCGTACCTTTCCGCCTCGATTGCAAGACGATGGCCAACGACTATTTCGCTTTCAAACGGTTTACCGTCCGTCAGCCCCGCTCGGCGATGAGGGTGGGCACCGACGGCGTGTTGCTCGGCGCATGGTGCGATTCGGCGCCGGCGGGCGGGCGGATGCTCGACGTCGGTACGGGAACGGGAGTGATCGCGCTGATTCTGGCCCAGCGCAATCCGTCGGCCCGGATCGACGCCGTCGAGATCGACGAGGGGAGCTGTCTCGATGCCGAGGGCAATTTCGCCGCGTCGCCTTGGGCCGACCGGCTGACTCTTTACCGTCGTCCGTTCGCCGATTTCGCGGCCGGATGCACGGTCCGGTACGATCGGATCGTGTCGAATCCTCCCTATTTCGTCGCATCGCTCAAATCGCCCGATCCGGCCCGCACGGCAGCGCGGCATGCGGAGTCCCTGTCCTATGCCGATCTGGCCGCAGGGGCTGCGCGGTTGCTCGTTTCCTCCGGACGGTTGTCGGTAATCTTGCCTGCCGAGACCGCATGCGACTTTGCGGCATCGGCTTTGAACGAGGGATTGTACCATGTGCGCGCACTGGCCGTGCATACGGTTCCGGGCGGTCCCGTCAGGCGGCTGTGCGCGGAGTTTTCCCCCCGGCGGCAGGATTTGCAGGAGGAGACGCTCGTGATCGAAGCCGAAGACCGCCGAGGGTACAGTGCCCGTTACAAAGAGCTGACGGGCGATTTTTACCTGAAGATGTAAGTCTCTTTTTGGAAAAATAGTATAACTTTGTTTGGTTCGGTGTCCCGAGGAGGATGCCGACGGACATAAACTAAAAGGATGATTATGAGAAAGCTGATGATTTCGGTGCTGGCGGGTTCCCTGACTGTTGCGGGCGCGTCGGCTCAAGTGAAAGCTTACAAGCCGTCCAAGCCGATGGAGGGGAATACGGTGGCCTATGCGTTGCCCCGCTCGGTGGTTCGCGTGCAGGTCGTTGCCGAAAGGGAAAGCGTGCGAGTGGGCCCGTATGCCCGCTTCGCTCAGAAACTTCTGGGCGTAATGGCTCCGCTCGCGGACAAAGACATCTACACGATTCCAGAGCGCTACGCTCTGCGCGGCTCAGGAAGCCGATCCGGCCGAAGTGTATGCGTTGGACAATCCCGACAAGAGCCCGCTGAGAATTTACGACGTGACTCCGGAAGGGTTCGTAGCGGCGTCCGCTGCCGGCCAGAAGCCTCTGCCTCCTGCATGGGACTGCGCGGGTCCGCTTCGCGGGCCTGTTCCCGACCGTTGCGAGGCGGTGTCTTATCTGGACAGCGATACCTCGTTCGTCAAGGTGTCGGTCGATCGGCTGAGCCTCGTCGAGAAAAGTCCCGAGTCGATGGCGCAGGATGCCGCCAATGCGATCTTCTCGTTGCGGCGCCATCGGATCGATCTGGTGACGGGCGAGGCGGGCGAGAACGTGTTCGGCGCGGGCCTGAAGGCTGCGCTTGAAGAGATCGACCGGCTGGAACAGGAGTATCTGTCGTTGTTTCTGGGCAAGCAGTTCCGTCAAAGAATCGTCCGGGAATTCAGCGTCGTGCCGTCGAAGGACGAGCCGGCGACGGTCGTCTGCCGTTTTTCTGATACCGCCGGCTTGCTGTCCGCGGACGATCTGTCGGGGCGGCCCGTCCTGCTGGAGCTCGCTCCCGAGAACAAGGCACAGAGCTTGGCTCCGGAGCGTCGCGCTTCGAAGGATTCGCGCGGCACGATTCTTTACCGCGTGGCCGACATGGTGAATTGCCGGCTGATGGACGGCAATCGCGAAATCGCGCAGAGCCGTCTGCCTTTGTATCAGTTCGGACAGGTGATCGAGTTGCCCGTGACGTCGGTCAAATAGCCGGGACATGGACGATACCCAGCGAATGATCGGTCTGTTGCGTCGGCTGAAGGTGGAAATGAACGGGGCTGTCGTCGATGCCATGCGCAGCCGGGGTCTCGACTATCCGCTCAGCTACGGCGTTTCCGTGCCGACGATCAGGGAGATCGCGAAAGCGTACGCTCCGGCGCATGCTTTCGCCTTGTTTCTTTTCAGGCAGCAGGTTCGGGAGCTGAAGCTCGCGGCCGCCTTTATCGACGACCCTTCGGAAGTGACTGCCGCTCAGATGCGGGAGTGGGCGGACGGTCTGACCAATACCGAGTTGGTCGAACAGGTCGTCAGCGCGCTGTTCCGCCATGCGCCCGATGCTCCGGATATGGCTTTGGAATGGATGGGCTCGCCGGAGCCGATGAAGCGGTATGCCGGCTTGCTGACGGCCGCGTCGGTTATCCGCGCGGAAAAGAACCGCGCATGGGCCGGCCGTTTTTTCGAACAGGCGGACCGGATCGCCCGGCGAGGCGATCTGGAGAGTTTTGTCGGCCGGGGGCTGGTGATGCTGATGCGCTCGCTGGCGACCGTCTCGCCCTCTTTGTGCGAACGGGTGAAGCTTTGGGAGCAGCTGTGTGCGGCTTCGGCGGACGGAACGCTTCGCGAAGTCGCCGGAGAGCTGCAATGGCAGTTGGAGTATATGGAGGGCGGCTCGGACTGACGTCGGCGGAAGCGAGGACCGTTTATAGACAGGCGCAACGGATCGGACGATCCGTTGCGTTTTTCGTTCGGAGAAACGCGCGGCGGAAGTGCGACCGGCGATCGTTCCGGGCGGCGGGGTTCGTTCGGCTTGCCGGCTCGACGACGTCGGGCGCTCTGCATGACGACCGTCCGGGCTTTCGGCCGGCCGTTGTGGAACGGTATGTGCATCGTTACGGCACGAAGAGGAAGGTTGCCGGGACTGTCGTGGATGCGGTCGGACGAGCCTATTCTTTTCCGAGTTTCCGGATTCTGTCCTGCAGTTTTTGCAGTCCGCAGCGGGCGAGCGGGGTTTGGGAGAACAGCCGGTCGAACTGGGCCCGATTCAGAGCGAGCCATTGCTCGGCATTCATTCGCTCCAGTTCGGGCACGGGACGAAAAGCCTTGTTCGAGGCGATCGGGGCCCGGCGGTTGTGCGGACAGGCCCGTTGGCACAGGTCGCAGCCGAAAATCCATCCGTGCAGCTCGCCTTCGTCTCCTTCGCCGCGTTCGATGGTCCGGCGCGAGATGCAGCGGGAAGCGTCGATTCTCCGTCCGGGCAGAATGGCTCCGGCAGGACACGCGTCGATGCAGCGGTGGCAGTTTCCGCAGCCGTCGGGCACGGTCGGCCGGCCGGCGTCGAGCTCGGCCGTCGTGACGATTTCGCCCAGCAGCACGAACGATCCCAAACGGGGATGGATCAGGAGCGAGTTCCGTCCGATCCAGCCGAGTCCGGCCTCGGCGGCCCATGCCTTCTCGACGATCGGGGCCGTATCGGTGAAAGCGCGTCCTTCGGAATCCGGGTACAGTTCGCGCACGAGGACGAGCAGTTCGGCGAGCTTCTCGCGGAGCGTCAGGTGATAGTCGCGCGAGTGAGCGTATGAGGCTATGCGAGACGGTATGTCGCCTTCGGAGAGCGGACGATGGTAGCTGACCGCGCAGACGATGACCGACCGCGCGCCTTCGACCAGCAGCGACGGATCGAACCGCTTGGCGACGTGGCGCCGCAAGTAACTCAACGAACCGTCGTAGCCGTGCTCGAGCCACTCCTCGAAAGTCTCCCGCTGGCTGTTCAGCGGATGGCATCGGGCTACGGCGCAATCGTCGAATCCGAGTTGCGAGGCGTGCCGCAGTATCCGTTCGGTTGCGTTCATGAGACAAAGGTCGGAAAAATCGGATATAAAAATAAAAAGAATTAACTTTGCGTTCGTAGAACAGGCGTTACAGCGATTCCAAAAGATCAGACATGACGTTCAATACACTTCGGGAACTGTATCTGCACAGTATCGAAACGTACGGTTCCAATCGATGTTCTTCACTGTACGGCGGAGAAAAGCTGACGTATGACGATTTCGCCCGTCGGGTGGATGCCCTGACCGAGACGTTCGTTGCTGCCGGGCTCGGCGCGGGCGATAAGGTGGCTCTGCTGAGCAACAATATGCCCAACTGGGGCGTAGTCTATTTCACGGCCGCGATCCATGGCCTGGTGATCGTTCCTATTTTGCCCGACTTCTCAGGACCGGAGATCGACCGGATCATCCTGCACAGCGAAGCCAAGGCGCTCGTCGCGTCCGACAAGCTCTATACGAAAGTGTCCAAGGAGGTGATCGCCGAGCAGGACCTGCTGGTCGTGCGTTCGAAGAACCTGGGCGTGATCTCGCATCGGAAAGCTGCCGCGCGAGGCGTCGTTTCCGTTCCTCGGAGCGAAGATTTGGCCGCTATCATCTATACTTCGGGCACGACGTCCGAGCCTAAGGGCGTGATGCTCTCGCACGGCAATCTGTGCAGCGAACTGGCTATGGTCAGCGTGCTTCAGCCGGTCTATCCGACCGATATTTTCCTGTCGATCCTTCCGCTTTCGCATACGTTCGAGTGCTCGCTGGGGATGTTGCTGCCGTTCATGTGGGGTGCGCAGGTCGTTTACCTCGACAAGGCTCCCACGGCGTCGGTCCTGCTTCCGGTCCTCCGGGTCGTCCGTCCGACGATCATGCTTAGCGTTCCGCTCATCATCGAGAAAATCTATAAGAACAAAGTTCTTCCGCAACTTTCGGCGAACCGCCTGATGCGCTGGCTTTACGATCGCGAGTGGGGACGCAAATGGCTGCACCGGATCGCCGGCAAGAAGCTGATGAGGCTGTTCGGCGGCCGGATACGATTTTTCGGTATCGGCGGTGCGAAACTCGATCCCCGCGTCGAACAATTTCTTTTCGAGGGCAAGTTCCCTTATGCGATCGGCTACGGACTGACCGAGACGGCGCCCGTGCTGGCCGGCGTCAATCCGACCATGGTGCGCCACCAGTCGACCGGACCGATGCTGCAAGGCATCGAGGCCCGGCTCGACAACGTGAATCCTCTTTCGGGCGAGGGCGAGATCGTCGTCAAGGGACCGAACGTGATGATGGGCTATTACAAGAATCCCGAAGCGACGGCCGACTCGTTCACCGAGGACGGCTGGTTCCGTACCAAGGACCTCGGCGTATTCGACGCCGACGGATATCTGTACATCAAAGGGCGGCTTTCTAACATGATCCTCGGTCCGAGCGGCGAGAACATCTATCCCGAGGAGATCGAGAACGTGCTCAACGGCCATGCGTTGGTCAACGACTCGCTGGTTCAGGAGGACGATATGGGCAAGCTCGTGGCGATCGTCTATTTCAACCGAGAGGAGCTCGAGCGCAAGTATCAGACGGTCAAGGAGAAGCTCGGCGCTCGGATGGAGGAAATCAAGAAGGAGCTGTTGCACTATGTCAATTCCAAGGTAAACCGTTTCTCGCGCATTTCGGTGGTCGTCGAGAACCAGGAGGGCTTCGAGAAAACGCCCACGCACAAGATCAAGCGTTTCCTGTACGGCAAGAAGCATGAAAGCGGGAAATGACCGGTAAGGAACCTTTGCGGTGGGTCGGGCATCCGTTGAGACTGTTGCATACGAAAGCTTCGCGCATGGTAGCGCGAAGCTTTCGTTTCGGAAGCGTCCGGTAGACCGGACCGTGCGGAACAGTATTCTGCCGTAACGACCGCAGGAAAAGGCCGCTTGTGGCAAAACGGCGAACGCCCCGACATGGAGCGCGCGAAGATTCGCTCCGGGATTCGGTTGGATGCACGGAAGAAATGCGTACCTTTGGGCGGTTTTTCGCCGGGCTCCCGCCGGAGGCTGGATTCTGCCGCTTCCGGAACGGGGACGAGCGTACGGCGACGGACGAACCGTTAAGAACGATTTTTCGATGGATCGGGACAGAAGCCGGGCTGCGACCGGCATCACATTCGGCATTCTGTGGGCTCTGAGCGTGGCGCACCTTTTCAACGATACGCTGCAGTCGGTCATTGCGGCCATCTATCCGATGCTGAAGCACGACCTGACGCTCAGTTTCGCCCAGATCGGGCTCATCACGCTGATTTATCAACTGGCCGGTTCGGTCTTTCAGCCGTTGGCCGGACTCTATTTCGACAAGCGCCCGTCGGCGTGGGCTCTGCCTGCGGGCATGGCTGTCACGATGTTCGGGCTGTTGGGGCTGGCCTATGCCTCCTCTTTCGCGGGCGTACTGGCCATGACGGCGCTGACGGGTATCGGCTCGTCGGTATTCCATCCCGAAGCCTCGCGCCTCACTTCGCTCGCCTCGGGCGGACATCGGGGGCTGGCTCAGTCGCTGTTTCAGGTGGGCGGCAATCTGGGCTATGCGTTGGGGCCGCTTCTGGTGGCCGTTCTGGTCGCGCCGTACGGACGTGCGCATTTTGCCTGGTTCGCCGTCTTCGCGCTGGTTGCCGTGGCGATCATGGTGCCGATCAGCCGTTGGTACAAGCGTTCGTTTCTCGATGCGCCGGCGACGGACGAAGCGAAAACCGTCCGGGCCGGTATGCCTCTGTCGTTGCGCAGGACCGTATGGGCGATCGCCGTGCTGCTCGTACTGATCTTCTCCAAGTACATGTACATGGCGGCGCTGACCAACTATTATACGTTTTACCTGATCCACAAGTTCGGCGTTACGATCGGCCAGTCGCAGATCCTGTTGTTCGTCTTTTTGGCCGCAACGGCTTTCGGAACGATGCTCGGCGGCCCGGCCGGCGACCGGTTCGGCCGCAAGTACGTGATCTGGGCGTCGATTCTGGGAACGGCTCCTTTTTCGCTCGCCATGCCCCATGTCGACAGTCTGGTCGCAACGGTTGTGCTGAGCTTCTGCGCCGGGCTGATGCTTTCGTCGGCGTTTCCCGCCATTCTGGTCTACGCTCAGGAATTGCTGCCCTACCAGTTGGGACTGGTTTCCGGCCTGTTCTTCGGTTTCGCTTTCGGCGTGGCCGGAATCGGGGCGGCGGTTCTCGGCGATCTGGCCGACAGTCGCGGAATCGATTTCATCTACAATCTGTCCGGCTTTATGCCGCTGATCGGGCTGGCGGCGTGGTTCCTTCCCAATCTGAAAAAATAGGGCCGGGAGTGCGGAGTGCGGGTATGCGTCCCGAGACGGTCCGTCCGGCGTCTCTTCCCTGATCGGAGCCAGAAAGGTGTCCGCCCTGCCGCAAGGATCGACGGACTTGCCGTAGCATAGTCCCGGTCGGGAGGAAGGTTTGTATCCGCTTCGTGCGTCGGGTCGATGCTTCGAGCCTGCGGAAGTGCGCGATTCGCTGCGGAATTGCTATCTTTGCGGTAAACGTTTACCGATGCGCGAAATATCCGAAAGAGAGCGGGAGCGCTACCAGCGCAATTTGTTGGTGGACGGCTTCGGCGAGCAGGGGCAGTCGAGGCTGCTCGAAAGCCGGGTGACGGTCGTCGGGGCCGGCGGGCTCGGCTCGGCCGTACTGAACTATCTCGTGGCGGCCGGGGTGGGGCATATCCGGATCGTCGAGAGCGATACGGTGTCGCCGAGCAATCTGCAGCGCCAAGTGCTGTACACGACTGCCGAGATCGGGGCGCCGAAAGCCGAGGCTGCGGCCGCGCGTCTTTCGCGGCTGAATCCCGGCTGCCGCTTGGAAATCGTCGCCGAGCGGTTGACGGCTCGGAGGCAGTGGTCGACTGTACCGATAACTATGCCGCGCGCTATGTGATCGACGACTATTGCGCCTCGGCCGGCGTGCCGATGGTATACGGAACGGCCGAGCAGGCAGGGGGACAGGTATCGGTGTTCCACGCTCGTGGGGCGGGCGGCTACCGGTCGCTCTATCCCGAGGAGCCACCTCAGAAGGAGATTGTCGGAGTGCTTTCGCCCGTGGTGGGCGTGATCGGGTCCTTGCAGGCCCTCGAGACGGTCAAGCTCTTATCCGGCTTCGGAGAGACGCTGGCGGGGCGCTTGCTCGTGCTCGACGGGCGGACGATGCGGGTGAGTATCTTTGAAATTTGACGTCATGGAGTTCGATTTGGCCGAACAGCGCGCCGGCGCGCGCGAGCAGTTGCGCATCGCCGACCTGATGTCGCTTGCGCCGGGCGGCGACCGCGTGCTCGAGATCGGGGCGAGGGATTGCTATCTGTCCCGACGCCTGACCGCTCTTTACGGGGAGGTCACGGCGCTCGATCTGCGGAAACCCGAGATCGACGAGCCGGGAATCGTACCCGTGCAGGGCGACGTGACGGCCCTCGATTTCGCCGACGGGTCGTTCGATACGGTGTTCTGCACCGAGGTATTGGAGCATGTGCCGCCGCAGAAGCTGAGGCAAGCCTGCGGCGAGATTGCGCGGGTTTCTTCCCGCTGGGCCTTGATCGGCGTGCCTTATCGTCAGGATCTGCGCGCGAACCGGACGCGGTGCGCGCGCTGCGGGGCCGTCAATCCGACGACCGGTCACCTGAGCCGTTTCGACCGGGGGAGGCTCGAGGAGCTTTTCCCGGATATGGAGGTCCGCGACGCCCGGCTCGTCGGGCGGGGGCAGGCCGTGACCAATCCGCTGTCGGTCTTCCTTTACCGTCTTTGCGGGTATCCGTACGGCAGCTACGCCCAGGAGGAAGGGTGCGTGCGTTGCAGGGCGAAGCTCGTCCGTCCGGAGATCGGGCCGTTGAAATGGGCCGTCTGCTTTCCGGCCCGCGCGCTGAACCGGATTCAATACCTGCTCTATGGTCGCCGCCGGCCGCTGTGGATACACGTTCTGTTCGAGAAGAAGGACGCGAACCGTATTAAAACCGAATAAAAAGATGAACCGAACCGCCAGATTTATGTGTCCGGCTTTGGCCGCCCTGCTACTGGTCGCGGGGTGCAGCAAAGACAACGACCCGATTCCCGTATCGGGCGTCGAACTCGGCAAAAGCGCAATCGAACTCGCCGTCGGACAGACCGAACGCCTCTCAGTGACCGTGTTGCCCGACGACGCCTCAGATCAGGTCGTAACGTGGAGCAGCAATGACGAGGCCGTCGCTACCGTCGGCGATAACGGCACGGTGACGGCCGTAGCCGAAGGAACCGCAACGATTACCGCTACGGCAGGGGGGCAAATCGCTCCCCCTTACCGCAGGAGTAGCAGGCGGCAAATCTGCTGCCTGTACCGTAATGGTAACGGCAACTCCCGACGACGATGCGGATATAACCGCCGCATTCGATCCGCGGTTCGCCCGAGTATTGCAGCAAAAGGGTTATATCGCCGACGCGGAGCATATCGCTTTCGGAGAGGTGAAAGACATTAGGACACTCCGCGTGGACGGAACTTTCGCCGGCTATGGCTTGTTGACCTCTCTGAAAGGTATCGAATATTTCCAGTCGCTGGAAGTGTTGTCCTGCTACTCCAATCGACTCGTCTCGTTGGATGTGAGCAGCTGTACGGAATTGACGAGATTGTTCTGCTACTCCAATCAACTCACTTCGTTGGACGTAAGCAACAATACGAAACTGACGTGGCTGTCCTGCTACTCCAATCAACTCGCCTCGTTGGATGTGAGCCATAATACGAAATTGACGACGCTGTACTACGAAGACAATCCCGGCAACGGCGTTTCGATATTCCCGGTAACGGCATGGTTTGACGACAGCGATATCCCGTCGTTTATTTCGCAGGCTTCCTGGACATACGACGGAAATACCATTACCCCCGTCTTCACTAAGGCGCAATAATCTCCCCGAAAGAGGCGCAAACCGAGCGGAGGGGAAAGCCAGTACTCCGTCGGGACGGGCCGAGCGACATACATGGCGGCCACCTCCGCCTTCCCGCCCTGCTCCGAAAAGTCCTGCTATACCGGATAGCGGATGGCGGGCGGAGAACTTAATTAGCCTCCATGCCATGAATGGCATGGAGGCTATTTCATCTGAGAAAACGGCATCGGATTTTGTACGATCCGGAAATCGCACGACCTTTTCGCATTCGGAAAGAGTGATTCGACGGCATAGCGTTGCCGCTCGTCCGGTCGCCGATACATGCAGAAAGAGTTGTTCGACAGTAAAGCATCGTAAACCGCTGCCGACCGTCCGGACGCCGAGTCGTTGCGCTCTTTTCCCGATTACTCCGCTCAATATTGATTCTCCGATCGGTCGTGTCAAACCGAGGAAAATGCTCAATATATCATCGTCTTGTCGTGCGATTGCCTCGTTCCGTATACAGCTTGCATACCTTTCAGACGACAAAGTCTCGGGCCGGATGGGAAGCGGGTATATGTCCGACTGCGAGAGGGCGCGATACAGAGCGATACCGCGAAGTCTAAGTCTCTATCCTGCATTCCGAAAACAGCCGACGATGCGGTTTGTAATTCCTTTCGGCGAGCCGCCCCGAGCAACCTGTCCGGATCTATTTCTCCAGCCCGATCTGCTTTTCGAGGTACTCTCCGATGCCGTGTTCCATCGAATGGCGGTGGTAGTCGGCTATGTGGCCGGCCCAGTCGTTGTCAGTCCGGTCGCCGGTCCGGCTGCGGTTGAACTCGGCGACTTGCCGGTCGTACGTCTCCAGCAGCGGAGCCAGCTTCTCATCGGGCATGTAGCGGCCCTCGTGCACGACGGCTTCCACGGGCAGCTTCGGCTTCAGGTCGGGCATCTCCCGCGGATAGCCGATCGTCAGTCCGCAGACGATCGATACGCCTTCGGGCAGGCCCAGCATGTCCGATATGCGGCGCGGATCGGCCGTGCGGACATAGCCCACGCAGCAGCAGCCCAGTCCGAGCGACTCGGCGGCCGTCACGGCGCTCATCATCGCCATCGAGGCGTCGATCACGCCGACCGTGTAGCCGTCGATCGTGCTCTCGAACGGAGGCGGCCGCATGCCTTTGGCGGCGGCCGCCACGCGGAGCTTGTGATAGTCGAGGCAGAAAACCAGTAAAATGGCCGAGGTCTTGATCTGCTTTTGGCCGGTGATTTCGTACAATTCCTCCTTGACTGTCTGGTCCGTCACGGCGATGACCGAGAACTGCTGGCCGTTGTAGCTGGTCGGCGTGTTGCGGATCGCCGCGTAGATCAGGTCGAGCTTTTCCCGCTCGACGGGTTGCCGCTCGTACCGCCGGATCGACCGGCGCCCGAGCAGCGTGTCTTCGACGCTTTTCATAAGTATGGTTCGTTTGTCGTATTCGTTCCCGAAGATACCTATTTTTCCGAAGCTTCGAGCAATAGCTGCCTTATTTTTTCAGGACCTTCGAATCCGGTCCGCTGATATGCGACCTTCCCCTCCTGGTCTATCAGCAGATAGTAGGGTACGCCGTTAAATCCGAACTTTTCCCGCAACGCGGCGGCGGTTTCCTGGTCCAGCCGATAGTGTTCGCCCGGTATGCCGGGAATCAGGTTGTGCCACGCCTCGAGTGGCGAGGATTCGCTGGCCAGATAGAGGTAGACGATGCCCCGGCCGTCGAGCTCTTTCTTGATCGGCTCGGTGGCTTCCATGGCCCGGCGGCAAGGACCGCACCAGGTTTCCCATACGTCGACGAAAACGACTTTTCCCCGGTAGGCTTCCCAGATCGCCTCGATCGTTTGCTCGGGCGTGTCGCGGACCGGCGTCGGGCGGATCGCGAATCCCGTTTTTTTCTTGTTCTCCGCGATCAGCGAGTCGATCCGCCGCTGGCGTGCGAGCACTTCGCGCGCGAATGCTCGGTTGCTGAAAAGCGTATCGAGCGACTGCGCCTGAGCGTCCGTCAGCGGGAAACCGTTGTTGATTTGGCCGATCATGTCTCGAAAGAGCGTCAGATCGTAAAGTATTCCGCGGTCGGAGCCGATCAGACGCACGGTCGCCGGATCGTTCAGGATAGAGTCGGGGTGGAACAGGTAGTGTTGCGGTCCCAGATGCTGCGTTTTCGGATGGGTCGCGATCAGATACAGCGTGAAGTCGTTGAGCGCCTCGAGGGCCGTCGTGCCGGCCGCGAGCATCGTTTCGTCGTTGGCCGGATAGTCGTTCACGAAATCGTAATAGGCCGGGCCGGGTTTCTCGATTTCGATGTCGAGCGGCTGACTCCGGTCCCAGAGCTTGTTTACCGTGCGGTAGGCGTGTTCCATCATCGTGGAGTAGTTGAGCAGATCGATCAGCGTTTCGGCTCGGACGGTCTTTTCGGCGATCTCCCGGCTGCGGGGACAGAACTCCTTCAGCGTGTCGATCTGGGCGAGACGGCGTGCCGATTCCTCCATAACGTATTGCTTGTACTGCTCGGGCCGCATGCCGTGAATCCGGGTCAGGCGGTCGAAGTGGGAGCCGATGTGGTGGGTGCCCGTTCGGACCTGAATCTTTTGCAGTCGGGCCAGTTCCTCGTTCACGCGGCCGAGTTCTCCGTAGTATGCGACAGGGGAAGTCTGCGGATGCAATTCCTTGAATACCGATGTTTTACGGTATACTGCTCCCAGATCGATCTCCAGCGCGGTCTCCCGCCCGGGCTCGGCATAGAACGGAAGGGTGACGAATCCGGGCAGGAAGAGCGTCCCGCATATCGGCGTGAGGATATTCAGTTCCGTTTCAAACGATCCGTCCGCGTGGACGGGTACTTTCAGCTCGGTCGCGCCGTCCCCGACGATCGGAGAGTAGAACGCGATTTCGATTCGGTCGAAAAAGCGGGGATCGTAGCCCGTAATTGTTCCCGCGATCCGGGCCGGGCTGTCGCTGACGATAGGTGCCGTGAAATTTTCCGTCAGAGGGACGGTTTTCTTGTATTTTTTTGCGAGAGCCGAACGGCCCGGCTTCGCTTTTTTGCCCGTCAGGTCGATGTCGTATATTTTGAAGCAGTCGGGGCAGTCGCTTTCGATCAGGTCGATTTTCGCTGTTTTCGGATCGACGGGAGGAAAGCTCAGCGAGAAGTCGTGGCGTCCCGTCTCGGGCATGTAGAACTCGGTGTCGAGCGGCATGCCGTCGGCCGAGCGGACTGTCAGCTTTTCGCCTTCGGCGCCTGCACGGATATAGGTTTCCGAGCTGATCCGTATCCAGTTGTGAGGTCGGAAATAGGCTTGGATGTAGACGGTCGTCGATTCGGGCGCGAGCTCGATCCGCTTGATTTCGAGCGTGCCCGAGTTACGGAATGCGAACGGGGGTTCGACGACGGTGCGCGGTTGCCGGGCGTACAGTCCCGAGACGAGGCTCGAGAGCAGTAGCAAGACGAGCGATTTTTTCATAAAAGAGGGTTTAGGATTGACTTGGTACCCAAAGATAGTGAAAAAATGTCCGGTCGGACCGACCGGACGTAAAAATCTTTCTTCCTGGTAGTTGCATATTTAACCATGTACGGGACAGCGGCTCGGCCGGTGCGAATCTCTTATCGCGATCATGGGTTTTGGCGTGCCGGCATCGCTTCTTGCTTGCCGTTATCGGTGAGCTGCATTGCTCGAACGGAAAAAGCCGTTCCGGACCGTCCGAGACGTCGTATGGCCGGTCTGTGCGGTAAGGTGTATGACCGCTTTCCGCAAACTGTTACCGGTAGAGGAAGCGGGCGACAGGACCGGAAGTAAGGGGCGGTTGGGGAAGGCGTATATTAGGGCGTGTCGGGGGCGGCATGTGTCGGGATGAGGCGGCTGTCGTACGGTGACGGCCGGAAGCGGGCATGTCCCCTCTCCGGCCCGGCGGTGGGGAACGGGCGGATCGCCGCGATTATATACTTTGAATTCGTGCCGGCATCGATCCCCGATTTCTGTCGTGCGAGAACGGCCATGCCTCCGTCCGGACGGGAGAGACCGTCCGGACGGAGGCGCCGAAACAGGTATGGGGCCGAGAGGGTACGGTGAAGCATATGATCGCCCGGATCGCCTTACTTCCGCACCCAGACGGCCAGCTTGCCGCCCGGCACCGTGAAAGCCGCCCGACCGTCGTCGCCGATCGTGGTTTCCTCGGCGACGCAGCCGGTTATCTCTCGCCACCGCTCGCCCCGGCGCTCCTTGCCGACGAACATCGTCTTTTCGCCATCTTCGCCGTTCGAGACAAGCAGGGCCAGCCCCGAGCCGGGGTGTTCGGCGTCGCCGCCGCGCCCCGACCCCACCCCCGCCGTATTCGGATGGTCGAAGTAGTTGTCCTGTTCGCCATAGGCATACTTTCGTCTCGCGTCGAGCAGAATGTCCAGAACCGCTCTGTGCGGAGACTGTTCGCCGCCGATTCCGTAATAGTCTCCGTAGAAAATGCACGGGTAGCCCTCTTTCATCAGCAGAATCATGCCGTAAGCCAACGGTTTGAACCAGTCCTTGATCTGGGATTCGAGCGAGCTCCCCCTCTGGGAGTCGTGGTTATCCACGAACGTTACGGCGTTGGCAGGGTAGCGCTCCACGAGCGATCCTTCGGTAAATCCCGTCAGATCGAAGTCGCGCCCTTTCTGCGAGGCATGATACATTTTGTAGTGCAGCGGCACGTCGAATAGGTCGATTTCGCGCCCGACAACGTTCAGATAGGCTTCCAGCGAGTCGAAATCGCCGTTCCAATACTCTCCGACCGCGTAGAACGTGCTTTCGCGGCTGGCGCGGACGGTTTCTAGAAACTGTTTGACGAACGTGTCGCGCATATGCTTGATCGCGTCGAGGCGGACGCCGTCGAGGTTCAGTTCCTTGGCCACCCACATACCCCAGTGCAACAGGTTGTGAATGACTTCCGGATGATCCAGATCCAGATCGTTTCCCAGCAGGTAGTCGTAGTTGCCGTTTTCGGAGTCTACCCCTTCGCTCCACTGCTTGCCCTCGCCGAGTATGCGGAATATCTTGTCGATATGCTCGTTGTCGGGGCCCTGACTGGTGCCCGAGAAGTGATACCAGTGGTACTTGAAGTCGGAGTACTTGTCGCCGCGTCCCTTGAAATCGTAACCGGTGTACGCCTCGATCTCGTGCGGTTTGCCCACCGGCTCGTTCCGGTTCGAAGGATCGACCTGCTGAGCCATGAACTTTTCGGGATAGTCCCCTCCGCATTTATGGTTCATCACGGCGTCGAGGTAGACTTGCACTCCGTGCTTGTGCAGCTCGTCGATGGCCTCGACGAGTTCTTGCTTCGTTCCGTATTTGGTCCGGACCGTATTTTTCTGGTCGAACTCTCCCAAATCGTACAGATCGTATGTCGCGTAGCCCTCGTCTTGCTGCTCGTCCGCTTTGTATGCGGGCGGAATCCATACGGCCGTCACGCCTGTTTCGTGCAGGTGCTTGGCATCCTGTTTCAGTTTTTTCCAAAGGTTGCCGTCGTTGGGCAGATTCCATTCGAAATATTGCATCATGACCCCGTTTCTCATAATTCGATTTTTTTGTTTTTTGGATATTCCGCGTTATGGCGTTCCGCGCGGGACGGCGCGGGTTTCGTTCGTTGCGCGTGGTATGGAATCTTTCAATTTTCATGCAAAACGGATTTCCCCTCTTTCGAGGAGTGGGCGCGTCCTTATTATCCGGCCGCTGTCCGGACGGCGGATCGTGAGGAAACGCCAATGCGTTCGGTCGGTATCGGCTTCGGGGGCTGATGTTTCTGTGAAAGAGGCCGGTTCGGGTAGCGTGCGGAGGCACGGATGCGGAATGCAGGCGTAAAGAGGCCGCCTGCGTCCGGTATGGATCGAGTTAGGAGTCGCGCGGATATAACGGATATAAGAAAGCCAGGAGAAACGGCGCACGCCGTTTCT
>OGQK01000588.1_pt1 | contig 22864 bp, 14 predicted proteins | sample 1553221 | NCBI WGS metagenome assembly OGQK01 (sample SAMEA2579996, study PRJEB22360) | human gut metagenome | biome: human gut; feature: human-associated habitat; material: faeces | place: Denmark | collected 2008/2010 | reverse complement strand
TGTACGACAACAACTCCTCCGACCGCACCGCCGAGATCGCGGCGGCGGAAGGGGCCATCGTCCGCAAGGAGCCACGCCAAGGCAAAGGCAACGTGATCCGAGCCATGTTCGAAGACATCGACGCCGATGTGTACGTCATGGCCGACGGCGATGACACCTACCCATCCGACGCGGAACCCGCCATGGTCGAGAAGATCGCCGAAGGATACGACATGGTAATCGGCGACCGCTTGAGCTCCACCTACTTCCAAGAGAACAAGCGCCCGTTCCACAATTTCGGCAACCGTTTGGTGCGCGGCTCCATCAACGGGCTGTTCGGCGCGCACGTCACCGACATCATGACCGGGTACCGCGCGTTCAACTTCACCTTCGTCAAGACCTATCCCGTGCTCTCGCGAGGCTTCGAGGTTGAGACGGAGATGACCATCCACTCGCTGAACAACAACCTGCGTCTGTTCGAAATGCCCATCCAGTACCGCGACAGGCCGGAAGGTTCCGTATCCAAGCTGGACACGGTAGGCGACGGCATCAAGGTGATGAGCACCATCTTCCGCATGATTCGCGAATACAAGCCCCTCCCCTTCTTCGGCGGATTGGGCCTAATCATCGGCATCGTCGGCATTGTGCTCTGCGGCACCGTCACCTTCGAATTCGCCAAGACCGGCGTGGTCACCCACTTCCCCACGCTGATCGGCGCGGTGATGCTGGTCATCGCTGGTCTTCTGCTCATCATCGCCGGCATTATCCTGGATGTCATGGCCAAGAATGACCGCAAGACCTTCGTCCTCGACACCAACAAAATCGCATACAACAAGAGGCACTGACAGCGACGTACTAAAAGATGGGGGCGCAACCGTGAGTCGCACCCCCATCTTTTAGTGTCAGCCCAAACCACAAAATATGAAGGTAGGTAAATCATTTACCTGGTATCTGCCATGCTTTCTTGAACGTCAACAATGACACCCCCACTCATCTTCAGCTGGTTCGACCACACACTCAATACGCGCACCAACCTCAAGCGCATAATCGGTATCCGTCCACATACGACAAGCCGATTGAATCGATATACCGTTCTCCCTCCCCTACCATTAAGCATCCTTTCGGAGTCCCTCATTATCCTTTTCCAGCCACAGGTACCACAAATCTCTCATACCTTGGATAAGCAAGGATATTTCCCCTCTGATTTGGCACGCATCAAAATGCCTTTCCAGTGGGAGGATTCGCGCGTGCTGTACGGGCTACAGATGATTGACATGGCTCTTTTCATGTGTGGATGTGCGAGCGGCATCGACAGCGCCAAGAAATTAAATGACGGAGACAAAGCCGTGCTAAAAATCGTTGATGTTATTCGCCCTCCATCATAAATGTGGACACGGGTTCAAGGCTTCTCATCAGATGAAGTCATGCTCATCAAACCTACTTACGCAACATCCAACGCTGGGCATTAGTACCGTTGCTGGAATAGAACTGAACGTTGACACCATTAATGGTGGAACCGTTCTCCAAATCATACGTCTAGGACCCTTCCAGAACTGCCTTCAAATATCGCTCAATCACCACCAACACCTCATATATAGTGGGACATATGTCTGATGCTTCCGATGCCTCTGATGCTGTTTCTGCTCCTTCGACCGTGTTCTCGCGAGTAGCGGCGAGCGCTGCGTGGAAGCGGCTGAACCGTTTGATGCCGGCCTTGGCATGTCGAAATTCACGTTCACCCCGCTTCTGCTGCTGGGATTCCTGGCTTTGATACCGTGGCATAGCGCCGTATCCGAATCTACAGCCGTACCTTCCGCAGCAGACGCTGCACGGGCTTAAGCACCACGGTATCGGCAATCACCGCAAATAGCAGCGCCGCCAGCAACGTAGCGCCAAACATCAGCACGCTGATACCCGCATACGACCATCCGTCCGTAGGCACGGGAATCCTCGGGCCAATCAGCACCTTGGACAGTGGCGAGTGCACCAAATAAATCGTGTAGGAATATCCAGCCAGCCAGATAATCGCCTTACGCACCCGCGCCGACGTAATGTGCACGTCGTACCGGAAGAACAGGAACGTCGCCATTACCACCATCGCGAACGCAACCGTGACCGTGCGGCCAACCTGCATCTGCTGGCCGGCGAACAGATATGGCGTGGCAACGGTCCAAGCCAAGGCGAATGGTGCCAACGCATACACGCCGTGCCGTACACGCGCGGACGGCGGATAGTATTCCAACACGAATCCCAACAGGTAGTAGATCAGCAGTCCACGCCAAGGGAATGACTGCAGGAACGTCAACGGATATCCGGCAAGATCGCATATATGCTCGGCAGCGGCCACGGCGGCGGCCAGCCCGACCAGCAACCAGACTCCCGATCGGCCTATCGTACGCATCATCGCGGCCAGGAACGGCGTTGCCAGCACAAACCCGGCAAGCATGAACACGAACCAATAGACGGAATCGTCATACCCGGAGAACAGATCGAACAACGTTCCAGACACAGCGCCGCCAACCGAACGATGATCGATCACCAGGTAGGCGACGAATCCCATGCCGCCCGCATACAGCAGATACGGCACAATCAGCGAGATAAAACGTTTGTAGTAGTAGCGCACGTACGGCGCGAGACCATTGGGTCGGGGCCGACCGGCGCCTTGCGCGGCATCGAATGTCAGGTTGAACCGGCCCGATACCATAATGAACAGCGGATTGCAGACCATGAACAGCGCGAACAGCACGGATCGCGTCACTTCCGCGCTGCCGGCGAGGGTCATCTTGACGGGCATGTAGTTGTTGATCACGTGGACGCCGATGACCAGACACATCGCCACCACGCGCAGCAGATCGTAGTTCACGTCGCGCGGCTTGCCGGCGACGCCGGAAACGGAATCGGGCATGGTCATCACATGGATCCCGCCAGGGACTTCAGATCGACCGGGCAGCTGATCTGGCTCTTCAACTTGTCCAAGGCGTCCAGGCCGGCCGAGGGATCGGAGGACGCGTCCTTATGCGCGTCGTTCTTGCCGCCGTCCGCGCCGCCGTTCGCACCATCGGCACCGTTCGCACCATCGGCGCCGTTCGTATCCGCCGTGCACTCATCGGTCACATTACCGTTGGAGCCCCGTCTCGACGCCATCCGCATTCACCACCGGCGTGGTTACCACGTTCAGTGGATGTGTGGCATCGCTGCTGACCCGAACGGTATAAGCAATCGTCAATTCTTTTCCGGGCTCGATCCACTGCTGGTTGAACATAATGTACTGACGGTCATACAGGCTCGCGGTGTTGGTACCCCATGAATCTATATCAGCCTGCACAGCGGTGATCTCGCCACCGTACGGAGCGGTAAGCACCACGCGGTACAACATGCCGCCGAGCACTGGATTCTCCGAGCCGCCATTAACGAAATCAGGCAACGATTCGGCCTTAGCCTTAGTCAGCGTGTTCTTCATGGTGAAGGTGACCGTGTATTCGTCACCGAGCTGATCTTCCGTAAACTGACCCAGATGCGTGTTACGCACGGCTGTCGTGATGCGCTTATCCAGCACGCCAGAATACAGGGCGTTCTGGCTGGCTGAGGCGTCGCCGCAGGTTTTTGTGACCGTGGTGGAGGTCTTCAGATACCAATCCTGCTTGCCTTGCTGCAGCTCCGAAAGATAGATGCCGGCTTCGGGCACCTGACTGTCAGCAGACAACTCGCCACTGGCCTTATCGTCGATAAGTCCGGTGGCAATCAGCGCCTCCTGCTCATCCGGATCAGCCATCCATAGCTTGAAATGACCGCTAGCGCTGGTATCTCTAATTGCCTTCAACAGCGGGGATGCGGTAGAGGCATTCGCGTTGCCAAGCACATGGTTCATAATTGCTTGAGCCGCTTCGGAAACGAAGTTGTTCTGCTGCTCGAAGTCCGGGTAATCCGTGTACAGGTCTGAAGCGAAGAACGGCACCGTGGTGGTGCCATCCAGCACTCGGCCGTCCGAAAGCTTGACCTTGCCTGTGGCTCCCAGCAATGCCTGGAGAAATACGGGATCGAGTGACAATACACCCGCTACGTTCTCGTCTTCGTTGCCTTTCTGATACAGCCACATGTATTTGTTCATCTGTGCCACACGCTGGAATTCGGGGTCGATGGTCGTGGTGGCCGGGTACTGGTCAAAAGTGCCACCAAATACCTGGCGCTCCTTCAGCACCGTATCATCCATTGGCTCCTCAGGAATGTCCCAACCAGAAGTGGTGGCGAAATCACCGATGGTAATCGTGCCCTTATCTGCCGTGATTGCGGCGATGGTGCCTACCATGCCGCCCGCCGAACGTAGCTCGGCCGGGTTCTGCACCATCACCAAATACGTGCGCTTGCCGTCCTCGCCAAGCAGTTGCGGTAGCAAGTTAATGAGGCCATCGTATTCGCCGAGCATCGAATCCACGGTCTTGAGCGCAGCCTTTTCGGTTTCGAGCACGGTGGCCACCTTGGCGACGCTCGGAGTCGGCACCTTGTTGAGCTTGGTGAGCTGCTGCGAGATATCCTTATGCGCCTGCTTGACGATATCCGGCATATCCATCAGGGCGCTGACGTCCACCGAGCCATTCTTCAGGGAGAAGCCCTGCAATCGTTTGGACAGGTTCAGCAGATCAGTGAACGGACCGTTGACCAGCGTATCCACGGAAGCCAGCATTTCGCGGGCGGCGGTGATGTCGCTTCCGAATCGCGAATGGTCGCGGAAGAAGTCCCACTGTGGGCCGTTCAGCTCCGCATTGAGATCATTGGTGGCATTGACCAGCTCTTGGGAGATGTCCGACAGACTCTTATCGCTGCCACAGCCAAGTGCCGAATTGGCCAGACTTTCGGCGGATGTCAGCACGCGCTGCGCATCCGTGGCCATTCTCGAGACGGATGCCGCGTAGAGCGTGCCCACACAGGTGACGCTGGCCAGCAACGTCAGCAGCAGTACAACCACCACTCGCGCCCATATCGGCGTACGGCTGATCAGCGAACGGCCGTTACCACCCACGTGCTGGGGAGTCTTCAGGTTTACGGGACCTGTCTGCTGATTCACAGCGCTATTCGTAGATGCGGAGCGATTGAATTTTCCGTTACCGGCATGACGTCTTCTCCTACGCCCCACAGCCTTATGGCTCGAATGCCCTGAAGTGAATCGCATACTTACCCTGCCCGAAAATCTGCTCAGCTCATACTCTTATCCAGCGGCGCGAGGCCACGCTTCCGGATGCCGGACTCCGGGCAAATCCGGAATCGCAGACATGCCGGAGCACACGTGACGCCACGCATATCTCATGCCAGTGTACCGATGCCACCGAAATAGACCGAGGATTTATCCCATACTGGGTGCAAATCCCCGCATGACCACCACATCGCTGTCAGAATGTTCTCAGACTTCATTGAGGGGTATAACAGTATTGCGCAAGAAAACGGTCACTAAACGCAACAATAGTTAGAGCCGTATTGATTTGTTCGGCTTAGGAGAACGGGAGAGGTAATTACATGTTCGTCCTCAGCAACGCCTGGCGGGCCCTGACACGTTCTAAAGGACGTACGGCCCTGACCGCGTTCATCACCTTGGCGGTCACCTTCGGCACAGTCGCCGGACTGGCCATCATTCAAGAAGATACCAACGCACACACCACCGCGTACGATCAGCAGAAGGCCACGTTGGCCATTCGCCCGACTGCGGCTACGTGGAAGAAGGTCTCCGCTACGGACTCGGCTTCCACCAAGCATTACATGACGTGGACCTCATACACCGAATACGCCACGCTCGTCCAGTCGGCCACCAACTCGTTGAACTTCACGGTTACCGAAACCGTGCCGGCCCGCGTGAGCGGTGATTTGAAGGCCCTGGACGGCGGATCGCTGGGCTCGGCCTCCGATGACGAAGACCGGCGGCCAGCTCATTTGGCGAGCCTTCTGGACCAAGGATTCCGCCAAGGCCAGCGACCTCGGCACCTTCGAAATCGTGGACGGCAAGGACCTGAGCTACAACAACCAGTCCTCCAACCCGAACACCACCGGCGCACTGGTCTCTGAAGCGTTTGCCTCCGCCAACAACCTGAAGGTGGGCGATACGCTCAAGGTGGCGGCCGCCTCGGACGCCAAGACCACGGCCAAACTCAAGGTGCGCGGCATCTACAAGTACACATCCGAATCCGCCGTCGCCAATCCGGTGACGGCCGCCCGCAACCGCGAGAACGCGATTTTCACCAACTATCAGACCTTCGCCAAGGCCGGACTCGACCCACAGTCCACCGACAAGACCGTCTCCGGCTGGGCAGTCCCGGATCTGGACGTGGTGTTCGACGCCGGTGATTCCGCTACATACAAGTCCTTGGTGTCCACCCTCAAGAAATCCAAGCTGCCCGCCAAGGGTTACGAGTTCTCTTCCCCTTCGCTGGAATCCTACAACGCTTCTCTGGAGCCGCTGGATACGCTATCCTCGCGCGCGAAGACCGGCACCATTGTGTTGGTTGCCGTGGGCGGCGTGCTGTTGCTCATCCTCGTGCTGTCGGGCGTGTGGGTGCCCAAGCGTGACGACGAGATCGGCATGGCACTGGTGTCCGGCGTCACTCGCGGGCGTTTGGGATGGCAGTTCATGCTGGAAGTGTTCATCGTCACCCTGCCCTTCTACGTGATTGGTCTGGTCGGAGGCGCGTTCGCCGTCCAATCCGATCGGATCTGCCCTGGCATCCGGCCATGCCACCCCGGTGACATCGGGCCTGATTTGGACCATGGTCTGGTATGGACTGGGTTCAATCCTGATCCTTGCGATTCTTGCCGCCCTGCGCCTTGCGTTCTTCAGCGCGGACAAGCTGTTTGCCGCCGATGGCGACTGGGGCACCGTGAGCGAGACCGAAGAGATTGAAGCGGCCGAAGCCACTGGCGCTGCTGAGACCGATGAAGCTGCTGAAGCCACCGCTCATGATGCTGGCGAGACCAACAAGACGACCACCACAACCGACGATGCGGAGGCACAGGCATGAGCGACAAGAACAACAATCAGGAACTCGAGAAGACCACTGACGCAACGGCTGACGAAGTGACTTCTGAGACTGAGACGAACGACGCCATTGAATCCGTTCCAGCTGACTCCATGCAGTTCAGCGTGACCTTCGATGACGTTGATGACGAAGGCACTGTTGACGATGGTATTTACAGCGCACTGGCATCTGCCGAGACCGGAGAAACCGACGAGACCAGCGAGGCCGAAGCAGACGCCATCGCTTCGGCCAACGCATCCGCCGAAGTGACCGAGCGCAATGCCGCCCGCGTCAACGAAACACTCCGACTGGCCAAAACCGATCACAAAGACGCATTGGCCGAGCATGCGGAGCCTCAGGGCAAAGCGTCCGAACCCACCATGACGCTGGCCTCGCGTATCGATCGCGTGTTGGTGGGCGGCGGTTCTGACGACATTCTGCTCAAGACCTACCCGACCTTCGCCCTGAACAAGGTGACGGTCGCCGGCCCCAAGGGCAAGGTCAACATCCTCGATGGCGCGAATTTCTTCTGCTATTCCGGACACGCATACGCGCTGCTGATCAGCGACGACCCCGATTCGGGTATCACCGCCGACGCCAAGCGTCGCGCGCTGATGGGCGTGATGAGCGGTTTGACCACGCCGGCGTCTGGCACGGTGATGAACAAGAGCGCCAACATTGTTGAGCTCGAGCCCGTGGAACTGCGCGGCCACCGTCTGGGCATCGTACCGCAGCTGCACGCCGTGCAGCCGAAGCTCGACGCCGAACAAAACGTGCTGTACGCCATGGATGCGTCGAACCGCAACTTCCTGAAGCCCAAGCCGGTGATCGCCCGCGAACTGCTGGCCAAGGTCGGCTTCTCCGAGGCCACCAGCGGCGTGGCCGTCGGCACATTGCCTTTGGTGCAGCAGCGTTTGGTGGCCATCGCCCGTGCAATCAGCACCGAGGCCGAGGTGCTGATCCTCGACGAGCCGACACGAGGGCTGAACGCGGATGACGAGGTGACCGTGTTCGCCGCGCTGGCCAAGCTGGCGCACACCGGTGACCCGAAGCACTGCGTTATCGTGCTCACTGCGTCGCGCGAGATCGCCGAAGCAGCCGACACACTCTTCGAAATCTGATGTTCAGACCATAGAACCCCTGTGATTCGTATTGCCGAATCACAGGGGTTTTTCAATGATGCGGCTCATTGCCGCGCTAATCTGAGGATAAATCTGACCGTACGAGGCGAAACCTGATAATTATGACCGGATATATTCCCACACTGGAGCAGATCGACGAATTGCACCGCAAAATCGCGCCGTCCAAGGCGGCGTACGAGCTGGTGCACACGCATTGCGTGATTGTAGCGACCATCGGCTGCCAGATCGTGCGCCGGCAGAACGCGCTGTTCACGCGCCGCTGCACATTACCGAAGGACGCGGAGGTACCGCCCACCGCAGGCGTCACCGGCGGCCATGTGCCGCCGCGTCTGCTCGACGAGCATTTGGTACTCATCGGCGGACTGCTGCATGACATCGGTACCTACCGCGTGTTCAAGCATGACGGCTCTGACGGCGAACCGCTCAAATTCAGCAAGAAACGCTACATTCTGCACGGTCTTAAGGGCTACGAGTATCTGCTCGACGAGGGCGTGGACGAGTCCATCGCCCAGTTCTGCCGCAACCATACCGGCGTGGGACTTACGCGCGAGGATGTGGTGCGCCAGGAGCTGCCGTTGCCACCAGCCGACTATGTGCCGATGAATCTCGAGCAGGAAGTGGTGATGTACGCCGACAAGTTCCATAGCAAGTCAGTGCCGCCGAAGTTCCTGCAGGTCGAGGCGTATACGGCCCGAGCCGAGCGATTTGGCGGAGAGAACAAACAGCGATGGCTGGATCTGGTAGCCAAGTATGGCGTGCCGGATATTCCGGCGTTGGCGGAGAAGTATGGGATGCGGATGATTTGAGGCTCTAGGGGTCTCCCCCCAAGTCAGCCTGTCGGCTGACAGCCCCCTCGTCAGAGGGGGCTTATGAAGGTATTTCAGATGGAACGGAGACGGTAGGTGCCGTTGCGGTTGGAGGCGATGATCATCTGGTCGTTCTCCAGCACGTTCCAGCCTTCCTGCTCATAGCCGGAAGAGGAGACCACCACACCGGCGGAGTCGCCGTTGTCGTCGCGCAGCTCACGGTAGCGCATCACACGGTAGTCGGCGGCCTGCTCGCCACGGCCGTACTCATCGTAGATTTCCACGATGCGCGGGCTGGTCTTCTCACGACCGGCGGCGCACAGGGCGATGAGCTGGTCCTCGGACTGAATCATGCAGTTGTAGCTGGACTTCGGGTAGGCTTGGCGCAGTTCGCGCACGGCCTGGGCCACGGCCTCGTCGAGCGAGAAGCCGAAGCCGATGTATTCCAGAATCACCGCGAAGAAGATGGCGGAGTCGGAACGGCCGCCGGTGGAGAGGAACACGCTGTGGTTCACCGGGTATGAGCGGTTGGTGACGATGTTGCGGCCATTGGCGTCCGAGATATCGCCGTTGTGGATGAAGCTCAGGCCGTTCGCATAGAACGGGTGCTGGTTCTCCATGATGAGCGGCAGATTGGAACTTGCCAAGCGCAGGTGCCAGATGGCACCGCGAGACGGTTCGTCGGCCAGCGCCTCAAACGTGCTGTCATGACGGGCCGCGATGGTCGACTTGTAGATTCGGGTGCCGGTTTCCGGGGTGGGTGCGCCACCGTCGCGCACGTGCGGTGCTTCGGCAGGATCGGAAAGCTGGGCTACACCCCAGCCATCATTGTGGATTTCAGACAGTTCACGGAAATCCTCGACATTGTCTTGCCCCAACACAGCGTTGAGACTCAGGTTGAAGCCTGCCGTCGCGTATCCCAGTAATCTGCACATGGTATTTCAACTTACCGAAACCGTGTGGCGACGTGCGGCGACCGTTATAGGCATTCTTTATAGAGCGCATCAGCGCCGCTGCAAACTGGTATGTTATCGCTTCTGTTTGGCGGAGCGCTGAGGCTTGGCGGCGGGTTTGCCGTTCTCGGCCTTGCCCTTATCGCCCTTATCGCCCTGCTCAGCGGGCGCATCGGCGGCAGCGGCCTCAGCGGTCTTCCGCGCCTCGGCCGATACGGCGGCATCGAGCTCCTGTACCAATCGCCCAAGCCCGGACGTGGTGTCCATCGGGTCAGGGACGGCGGCCGGGTCGGCCACTGCACGAGTCGGCGTGGGCGTCGGGATGGTCTTGGCCGTATCGGTGCGCTTCAGACGCGGTGGTCGGCGGGTGGAGACGAACAGCGGCTGCACCTCGACCAACGGGTTGTAAGGTGCCAGACCGAACCACTTAACCGGCGAGCCGGCCATGTGGCGGATTGCGTACTTGGCTTGCAACGACAGGGCACCGCGTGCAGAAACCTTGGATTCCGGCATCAGGGCCTTGTGAATCAGCACGTAACGGATGGTGCCGATGTCCGGATCGGCGTCGACCTTGGGGTAAATCGACTTCTGCTTGGGCAGTTCGCCGGTTTTGGACAGGTCGTGCATGATCTGGTGGATGTACGCCGGGATGGACTGCGAAACCTTGAATCCCAGACGGAAGCGCACGCGGTAGATGTAGTTCGTGCCGAAGTCCTCCACCGAGTATTCACGGGTGAACGGCTCGTCGGTGGTTTCCACGCTGACTGCCCACCAAGCACGGGCGCGCTTGGGGTGGTCGGCGAAGATGGAGAAGAAGATGTCCGTGTCGAGTCGCTTGGTTTCCGAGTCGGAGGTCAGGTACACGATGTTGTCCGCAAAATACGGGATGCGGAAATCACTGTGCAGCTTGTCGAGCGCGGGTAGGAAGTCGTTGGGCCGCATGTGACGGCGTTGCGCACGTTCGAGCTTGGTGCCCTCATTCCACGTGTACATGACGAACAGAATCGCGGCGGTCAGCAACATGGTGAACCAACCACCATGCAGGAATTTGGCCATAGACGCGATGAAGAACATAGCCTGAATCGCCAAGAACAGCACGGTGAACACGATGGCACCGACCCGCTTGCCGGAATGCCATAGGTGGACGCCGAGCAACACGGTGGTGGTGATCATCGTAATGGTCAACGCCAGTCCATATGCGGCAGAGATGTGTTCCGAATCCTTGAAGATGGCGAGTACGGCCAGCGTGGAGACGCACAGCACGCCGTTGACCACCGGAATGTACAGCTGGCCACGCGTGCGGGCCGGGTACCGCACCTGCAGATGAGGCATCCAATTGAGGCGGGTGGCTTCGGAGACCATGGTGAACGCGCCGGTAATCAGGGCCTGGGAAGCGATCACGCCGGCCGAAACAGACAGAATCACGGCCAGATAACGTACGTTCGGAGACATCATCTGGAAGAACGGGTTGAGTGACTCCGTCGCAGTGTATTGCGGGTTATCGCTATTGGCCAGCATCCACGCGCCTTGGCCGAAGTAGTTGAGCACCAGCGCAACCTTGATGAATGGCCAGGTGAAGTAGATGTTGCCGCGCCCCACGTGGCCCATGTCGGAGTACAGCGCCTCGGCACCGGTGGTCGAGAGGAACACGGTGCCCATAAGGGCGATGCCGGCAGCATTGTGCGGGCTGAACAGGAATTTGATGCCGTACACCGGGTTCAGGGCCTCAAACACAGACCAGTCGTTAGAGAGATTCGTGACGCCCACGATGGCGAGGAAGCCGAACCAGACCAGCACCATCGAGCCGAATACTTTGCCGATGCTTTCGGTGCCGCGCGACTGCACGGAGAAGAGAATCACGATGATCACGACGGTGATCATCAGGGTCAGGCTTGGGTTTTCGTCGAACAACCCTTCCAATGGCGGCAGGGTCTGCAAGCCTTCGACTGCGGAACTGATGGAAACCGCCGGGGTAAGTACCGAATCCGCGAGGAATGCCGCGCCGCCGAGCATGGCGGGAATCGCGAGCCATGCGCCGTACTTGCGAATCAACGAGTACAGTGCGAAGATGCCGCCTTCGCCATTGTTGTCGATGCGCATGGCGATGAGCACATATTTGACGGTAGTGATCAGCGTAATCGACCAGAAGACCAGCGACAGCATGCCGAGCACGGCCTCTCGGTCTACGCCGCCAAGCCCTCCCTGACCGGCAAGGAAGGTCTGCGCGGTGTACAAGGGCGAGGTGCCGATGTCGCCGTACACCACGCCGAGCGCCACGATTGCCATGCCCCAGGTGACCTTGTCTGGGCTGGATTGCAGGCGGGCCCACCATCGACCGAGGCCGCCTTTCGACCATGCGCTGGCGATTTTCTCGGCTTCTTTGGTTTCAGCTTCCCTCTGCTTGGCGAGTGCCTCGCGCTCCTCCTTGGTGAGAGTGCGGCGGGACACCTTGGGAGCGTTGGTAAAGGTGTCGGCCCTCAGCAGTGCTTCTTCTTCCTGTCGGGCCTTGGCTTTGGCGGCGCCAGACTGGGCTTTCTGGGCCTTTAAGGCTTTTTGGGCGCGTGCGGTCCTTTGGTTCGACTCAGCCATACGTTCAGTCCTCCATTGAGGTGGAGATCATCCCCCTCGCTTATGTCAAACACATCATGATAGACCTCGTTCACAATTCTGACAAAGTTTACAAGTCAACACATCGTCTCTACACGCGCCGCGACGGCCGCACACCCGGCCCTCACAGTCCGTATACGGCGCGGGCGGTATCGCGGGTGCCGCGCGCCACATCCGCGATGGGCAAGTCGAGCGTGTCGGCCATGGCGCGCAGAGTGTAGGGAATCATGTACGGCGCGTTGGTGCGGCCACGATACGGCATGGGCGTCAGATACGGCGCGTCGGTTTCGACCATCGCATGGCCCAGCCCCACAATCCGTAGCGATTCGCGGATACCGTCATTGCCTTTGTAGCTCACGGTGCCGGAGAAGCTCAGATACCAGCCATGTTCGCGCGCGATCTCGGCCATCTCACGGTCGCCGGAATACGAGTGGAATACGGTGCGTTCGGGCGCGCCGTCGGCCAGCAGGGTTTCGATGACCTCGCGATGGGAGTCGCGGTCGTGAATCTGCATGGGCAGGCCCAGTTCCTTGGCCAGGGCGATATGCGCGCGGAAAGCCTCGCGCTGCAGTTCCTTGGCACCTTCGCCGGTGCGGAAGAGGTCCATGCCGGTCTCGCCGATAGCCACCACTTGCTCGGGGTATGCGGTGGCGAGGCGATGTACTTCGGCGAGCGCGTCCTCGAAAGACGTGTCATGGTAAGGCTTGTATTTGAGGGGCAGACCATCCGGCCCCGGCACACCACGATGCCCGTGGAGCACGGACTCATTGGGGTGTATTGCGAGCGCCGCGTGCACATTACCCGGATGATCGAGGGCCATCTGGACGGCGGTCATCAGGTGCGGCAGCTCGCAACCGCAGTCGATAATACCCCCAATGCCGACAGATTGCGCCTGCGCCAGCAATTGGTCGACGTCGTACACCGGGACTTCGGGCTGTCCCTTCTCCTGCGCCTCATGGCTCATAGCGCGCGCGAAAGGGATTACGGAGGCCACGTGAGTGTGGTTGTCGATGGTCTGGGCATCGTCCGGCAATGCTTCAGGTGCCGGGGCCCAGCTACGGTCGCGATGGTGGTGCTTGCTCATGGTTTCTCAGTGTAGGCTACCGCCAGCAACGCTCGTAAGGCAGTCCGGTAAGACGTTCGACTACACGACGGGTATCGTCGGTCGCGTCCGCCTGAACTTGCCGTTTCTTGCCACGAGCGCAACATTCCCGGGAAAGTAACGCAACCGGCAAGCGAGACGGCCGCCATCCTGCCGCCTTTTCTGTCTCATCAGCCCATTTTCTGCATCATTTTGATAAAATATGATGCAGAAAAGTTCGTATGATGCAGAAAATGAGGCAGTATGAGATCATTTGACTACATCGAATCAGGTAAGACGTTGCTCACCCCGCACACCACGAGTTTGCTTGCCGCTATTCACGAGGCAAAAGGGCGTCAAAGCATACAGACAACGATCAGACCGGATATATTGGGGACGCTGGTTGCCGTCGCGCGCATCCAAAGCACAGATGCCTCAAACCGCATCGAAGGTATTTCTACCAGCGATAGCAGGCTCAACGATCTCGTCTCGGAGAAAGTCACACCGCGCAATCGCAATGAAGAAGAAATTGCCGGTTACCGTGACGCGCTATCGGTTATTCACGAAAGCCACGACTATATTCCGATTACCCCGAACGTCATTCTTCAACTGCACCGCGACCTCTTCCGACACACACCACTGACCTTTGCGGGGCATTTCAAGGACAGTGACAACGTCATCATCGAACGAGATGCACACGGGACCAGCACCGTGCGATTCGCCCCACCGTCCGCACTTGTCACACCGGAACTGATCGAACGCGCGTGTTCCGCCTACACGCAAGCAATCCGAGATGGACATACCGATCCATTGCTTGCCATCGCCATGTTCATTCTCGATTTCACCTGCATACATCCGTTCAATGACGGCAATGGCCGTATGAGTCGGCTACTCACGCTCCTGATGCTGTGCCGCAATGGCTATATGGTCGGCAAATACATCAGTATCGAACACCTTATCGAGCAAAGTAAAAGCACTTATTATGAGGCGCTGGCCGCAAGCACCCAAGGCTGGGACGACAACGCCAATGATTATGCGCCATTCACGAACTACCTGCTTGGCATCATACTGTCCGCGTGCAAGGAATTCGACGAACGCATCAATCTCACGGCAGGCGGCAGAGCGCAGGGAGCACCGCGAGTAGCCACCAAGGGAACGCGGATTGAAGCACTGCTTGATCAATCCCTAGTTCCACTCTCCAAGGCCGATATTCTCGCTCGCATGCCCGATACCAGCACCACCACCATTGAGCGCACGCTGAAATCACTGTTGGACTCCGGTACGATCATCAAAATCGGTGCTGGTCGCAGCACCCGCTATGTGAAACGCCGCTAAACGCATCCTTGTGCGCAACATCTCGTCACTCTTCCGGCGCTCCGCTGGCCACGCGAATCATCGCGTACTGCGACTCGTAGAGGCGGGTGTAAACGCACTTTGCCGCATCGCCTTCGGTAGTACGCGCCCTTGGCGGCGAGCAGCTGCGCGTGCGAGCCGTGCTCGACGATCTGGCCGTGATCGATGTAGAAGATCTCGTCCGCGTTCTCGATCGTCGACAGGCGGTGCGCGATGATGAAGCTCGTGCGCCCCTTGAGCAGATGCTGCAGGCCGGCCTGCAGCGCCTCCTCGGTGCGCGTGTCGATGTTGCTCGTCGCCTCGTCCAGGATCAGGATACGCGGGTCGGCGAGCAGCACGCGCGCGAAGGCGATGAGCTGGCGCTGGCCGGCCGACAGGGTCGATCCGCGCTCCTCCACCACCGTGTCGTACCCGTCGGGCAGTTCCATGATGAACTCGTGCGCGTGCACGGCCTTCGCCGCCGCCTCGATTTCCTCGTCGGTGGCGTCGAGCTTGCCGTAGCGGATGTTCTCGCGCACGTTGCCGGAGAAGATGAAGGTGTCCTGCAGCATCACGCCCATCTGCCGGCGCAGCGATGCGAGCGTCACGTCGCGCACGTCGTAGCCGTCGATCGTCACCGAGCCCTCGGACACGTCGTAGAAGCGCGACAGCAGGTTGATGATCGTCGTCTTGCCGGCGCCCGTCGGGCCGACCAGCGCGATTGTGCGCCCCGGTTCGACGTGGAAGTCCACGAGGTTGAGGATGTTGCGGCCGTCCTTCTCGTAGCGGAACACCACGTCGTTGAAGTCGACGCGCCCGCGGATCTGCGGCAGGTCCGCCGCGTCGGGCTTGTTGCGGATCTCCGGCGTGACGTCGAGCGTCTCGAAGATGCGCTCGAGGTACGCCGAGCAGGTGATGAGCTGGTTGTAGAAGTTGCCGATGTTGATCACCGGATTCCAGAAGTTGTTCGCGTAGCCGACGAACGCGATGAGCACGCCGGTGGTCACGTTCACGCCCCCGAAGCCTATCACGCCGACGAAGTAGATGAACGAGATGGTCATCACGGAGATGGTCTGCACGCCCGGCCACATGAGGAACTGGATGTGCACGGCGTGCATCCACGCGGAACGCACCTCGCCCTGCTGTTCCTGGAAGGTCCTGAACTGGGCCTGCTCCTGTGCGAAGGTCTGCGTGGTCTTCACGCCGGCGATCGACTCGTGGATGTAGGCGTTCAGGTTGCTCTGCTTGTTGGAGAGCTTCTGGAAGGCGCGCCGCTGGAAGATCTGCAGCACGCGCACCCAGATGATGAGCACCGGGAACAGGATCAGGCTCCACAGGGCCAGCTGCCAGTCGATCACGAACATCACGATCAGCGTGATCACGAAGGTGAACACGTCGGAGATCACGTTGATCAGACCGGAGCTCAGCGTGTCCGAAAGCGTGTTCACATAGTTGACCACGCGGATCAGGATCTTGCCGTGCGGGCGCGAATCGAAGTAGCTGAAGGGCAGCGTCTGGATATGCGTGAAGATATCGCGGCGCATGTCCTTGAGCATGAGCTGGCCGACGCGCGTGATCGCCACCGTGCGGTAGCGCAGCCCGAACTCGTACAGCACGATCAGCGCGGCGAGGATCACGGCGAGGATGCCGAGCTTGCCGAGGTCCTTGTTCGGGATCGCCTCGTCGATCATGATCTTGGTCAGGTACGGCACGGCGACGACGATGCAGCTCATCGAGATGACGACGACGAGAATGCGCGCCACCTGTGCCATATACGGTTTGAGATATTTGCCGACGCGCAGGATGTCCCGGAAGTTGATCTGCTCCTCGAGTTCCTCATCCTCGCGGTATGTATTGCGTTGTGCCATAAGTCCTCTTCTAAAAACCTTGTGCGACGCCGGACTGGAGTCCGAGCTGCTTGTGGTAGATGTCCCAGTAGCGGCCGTGTGCGGCCACGAGTTCGGCGTGGGTGCCGCGTTCGACGATACGTCCGTGCTCGAGCACCAGAATCAGGTCGGAATCCTTGACCGACGAGATGCGGTGGGCGATGGCGACGATGGTCTTGCCGCCGTCCATCTCCTTGAGGTGCTTCTGGATCTCCGCCTCGGTCTCCATATCGACGGCCGAGGTCGTATCGTCCATAATCAGGATCGACGGATTGTCCGCGAGCGCGCGGGCCAGCGACAGGCGCTGCTTCTGCCCGCCGGACAGGCCCACGCCGCGTTCGCCCACGACGGTGTCATAACCCTGTGGCATCGACCTGATGAAATTGTCCGCGCCGGCGATCTGGGCCATTTTCTGGATATATCGGTCGTCGCTATCACCGCTGGCACCAAAACCGATGTTGCCGCCGATGGTGTCGGAGAACAGGAAGGTATCCTGCGCCACGATGCACACCTGCGAGCGCAAGGTGGCCAGCGGCCAGTCGCGTGCGTCGATGCCGTCGATGAGCACATGGCCAACGGTCGGGTCGTAGAAGCGGGAGATGAGGCTGACGAGCGTGGACTTGCCCGCGCCGGTTTCGCCGAGGATGCCGAGCTTGGAGCCGGCGGGCACGGTGAAGTCGAGGTCCTTGAGGATCGGGGTCTCCGGGTCGTCCGGGAAGGCGAAGCTGACGTGGTCGAAGCGGATGTCGCCCTTGATGTGCAGCGGGCAGGACTTGCGTTCGGTGGACTGCTGGGCACCGGATGTTCCGGAAGCCACGGGCGCTCCGGTAGCCCCGGTAGCCTCATCATCGTGCTTGACTTGCTCGACGATCGTGACCGCCTGCTTGACGGCTTCGACCGCGTCGGGCTTCTCCACGATGCGCGGCTGTTCGGTGAGCAGCTTGCGGATTTTGATGCAGCTGGCGTTGAATCGCTGCCAGTCGTTGATCAGCCAGCCGGACTGGCGCACCGGGCCGTCGATCATCCACAGGAAGGAGTTGAAACTCACCAGATTGCCGAGGGTCATGTAGCCCTTGATGACCAGAAAGCCGCCGAGGCCGAGGGTGATGAGCTGCAGCGAGAAGCCGAGGCCGTCCAGCCACGGCATGTACTTGCGCGAGTTGTAGGCCAAGGCCATGTTGCACTGCATGTAATCGTCGTTGTGCTCGTCGAACTTTTCGGTCTCGTACGGTTCGCGCACGAATGCCTTGACCACACGGTTGCCCTCGATGTTCTCTTCGACCATGGAGTTGAGGGAGGCCAGCGAGTTGCGGATGGCGAAGAACAGCGGGTGGGCGTGCGTGGACAGGCCGCGCGTGAGCACAAAAATGAACGGCGTGACGCAGGCCAGGACGAGCGCGAGTCGCCAATCGATGGCGAACATCACGCACAGGGCGCCCACGAACATGACCACGCAGTCGGCAATCTGATAGCTCACCCAACTCAGGCAGTGGCGGATCGCGTCGGTGTCGGAGGTCAGGCGGCTCATGATGTCGCCGGTGCGTGTGTGGTTGAAATACGTGAAGTCGAGCTCGTGCAGCTTCTCGTATTCGTCGGAGACGAGGCGGTAGACCGAGTTCTGGCCGAAACGCTCCATCCACATCTGGTAGCCGTATCGCGCGCCCACGCGGATGATGGTCATGAGGATCATCAGTCCACACAGACGTGGCAGTTCGTCGGCATGTCCGCCGACGATGACGCGGTCCACGATGATACCGGACAGAATCGGAATGGTCAGGGCCATCGTGTTATTTGCGATGAACAGTAGAAGCGCGCCTACCACGCGGGGCAGGTCTGGTTTGCAGTATGGCAGCACCCATTTGAGATTGCTTGCGCTGGTATTGATTCCCGGATCGACGTACATGTGAGGAGATCACCGTTTCTTGGGGATTGTTTGCTTGTGGTATGGTGCGGCATGCTCCTGCGCCGCACGCGGCAATCGCTGCCGCCGCGATTCACGATCAGCCGTGCTTCGCACTGCGCCTGTCATTGGCCGCATGACCGAAGCTCTCCTTCATCGGTCGAAGCACGTTCGACTTTCGCAAACGCGTACTAGTCTAGGCGACCTGCGTCCAATCGCAACGGCCCGCAACTCTGCGTGTTCCCCGCATTAGCAACGATACGCGGCTCTCTAAGCGCAACATTCCCCGGAATGCGTCGCTGCACACCTCCGAACAGGTCCAATTCGCAACGCATTCCCGGGAAAGTGGCGCATGTCATATCACGCTCAAACAACCCAGCATAGTGAGTGGTTCATTCACGTTTTACGTATTGTGCGACGGAATCGGCATCTCCCGCAACACGTGAGATATGCAAAAGTGCCGCACGCTGAATGGTGATCAGCGTGCGGCACTGCGCGAAACGCGTGAAATCCGCAGAACGCACGAAACTCACGAAACAGATAAAACGTACAAAACGCAAGCAAGGCGAAGCAACGAACAGACAGAGACAGACAGACTACAGGTCAGAACGCCAGCGAACGCACGTAGGAACCAACTTGCGGGCGGAACAGCTACCGGGGATTGTTCGTTTGCGATGTTCGCATTCATGGCAGGTTTCTCCATACGATTCGGGCGGTTGGTTGGCGGAGGCAGGTTCGGTTTCAGCGTCGGTCCAGGGCCACCCAGAGCACGCCGTGCGGCGGAATCGTGCCGGTGATGACGCGGTCGGCACCCACGCCTTCAAGACGCACGTCGGCGGGCTCGCCCGGCGCGTCGGCATACAGATCGGATAGCGTCCAATCGTCATTACGGGCGTCAAGCCCCACAATGGATTGGAGCTGGATGTTGCGGCCGATCTCGTATGTGTCGCTGCCGGTCCAGAACAGCGCGGCGTAATGGCCGCCGTGATGCGCGGAACGTGTGCCATCGGCCCAATCGGCTGCGTCGGCGGACCAGACGATGAACTCGCCACGGTAGGTGCTCTCATCCCACCATTTGCCAAAAATCCGTTCGCGCACGGTCTCGCGGTTATTGGTGGAGCCGGCAAGCACCTCACGCAACGCGGGATTCTGCAGCAGCGCGATGGCGTCGCTGTTGCTGGTGGGCAGATCGCCGCCGACCATAAGCGGGCTACGCCCCATGCACCATAGGGCCAGCAGTGTCTTCTGCTCGTCCAGCGTAAGGCGGGATTGGCGGTCGTCGCCGCGTTCGGCGCGCAGGCCTATGTGCCCGAACGGCACCATGTCGACGTCGGCCCAGTGGCCGGTGGTCTGGAACGGCGCCCAGCGGGCCAGGCGGGCGAACTGCTGGTAGATGTCTTCCCAACGGTCCCACAGATCGTCGGAAATACGCCACATTTGGGCGTTCTCGCGCAGGAAGTCGACGTAGCTCGTCGCCACCCAGCCGCCGGGCGAGAGAGACAGGTCAATCGAACGGCCGTATTTGGCTTCGGCTTTGGCGATGGCGCGATGATAGGCGGCGATTTCGTCGGAGTGGAACGGGGTCTGCATGTCGTCGACCTTGAGGAAGTCGAGGCCCCAGGAGGCGAACAGGTCGAGCTGCGCGTCATACCAGGCCTGCGCGCCCGGGTGGGATTGGTTCAGGCCGTAGTTGTCCGGATTCCACTTGCACACGTGGTCGAGGTCGGCCACGTCCGTGGCGGTGTAGTTGGTGCCGTATACGGGCAGGTTCTTGTCCACAGCGATACGCGGGATGCCGCGCATCATGTGCATGCCAAGCTTCAAGCCCAGTTCGTGGACGGCGGCGGCGAGCGGGCCGAATCCCTTGCCGCCGGCAGCACTCGGGAAACGCACCGGGTCAGGCAGCTGACGGCCGTATTCGTCGAGAATCAGCGGCGCGTTGTCGTTGTAACCATGTGCGCGGGCGGTCGGGTCGTACCAGTCGATGTCGATGACCAGCGTATCCCAGCCGGCGTTTTTCAGGTGTTCAGCCATGAACCGCGCGTTGGCCAGCAGCTCGTCTTCGGTGAGAGTCGTGCCGTACGAATCCCAGCTGTTCCAGCCCATCGGCGGGAGGCCTGACTTAGGAAGGCTCTGCGGAAGATCCGTCATCGTATCCTGCTTTCGTTGATATTCGTATAAGTTGCCATACGGCGGTACGCCAGCCGCAAACCAATCGGCATCGCGCACGTACGGATAGGTGAAGAGTGACGCCACTCCCCCGGAGAGTCCCATCCCAACGTACGACGAACTTCATGGCCTCTTGGCACACCGACGTATGTACCGTTACATATTCTTCCACCGGAACGATATCAAGCAAGCGCATGTTACGCTCGGCGCGTCATCGCCTAAGCGCAGCATTTTCAGCGATTCCGGCGCACAGCCACCATTTGCCAAAACACGATGTTGTGAATACCGTTACAACCATTGGAAGCATTACGGGCATTGTCCAATGCCCATCACAGGCGAAACATGAGGTGACGTTATGCCGAGCGGCAAACCAACATTGCGCGACGTAGCGAAGGCCGCCGGGTTCTCCCCCATGACCGCCTCGAATGCGCTGCACGGCAAGCCGGGTGTTAAGGATTCCACTCGCGCCAAAGTGCTGGCAGTGGCCGAAAAGCTCGATTACCGCATCAATCTGACGGCCAGCATGCTGAAGTCCGGCCGCAGCAACATCATCCACATCATCGTCAACGAATTCGATTCGCCGTTCTACTCCAAACTCGTCGAATCGCTCGTCACCGAAACCACCGAGCGCGGGCTGACGCCGTTCGTGGAGCAAACCCGGTACTCTCCGGATGCCGCCAAACACGCGCTGGCCAACAACCCGTTCTCCGGGCAGTTGTTCGACGGCGAGATTATCCACGCTTCGGGCCTGAATGCCGGTGTGCCGCTTTCCGCGATCAACCACGGCCGACCGCTGGTTCTGATTGACGCCTGCGAGGAAACGCCCACGTTCGATACAGTGAATTTCCCGAACGAGGACGGTGCGCGGGCGGCAGTGCAGCATCTCATCGAATGCGGATGCCACCGCATCGCCATCGTCGGCGACGGGTATTCGCCACGAACCGAACTGGCGCACGTGGAAAGTTCCAGCGGTTTGCGCCTGCGCGGGGCCAGCGGCGCGTTGCTCGATGCCGGGCTGCCGTATGACGAATCGACGAACTTCATTGGTTACGGTAGCGACAGCGGCATCGAAGCCGGTCATGCCATCGCCGAGGCGATGCTCGAGGCTCGTGCGCAATCGGCTGATGACACTGCTGAGTCCCGTTCCCCGGGCACCACGCGGGCAACGGGAAGCACCCCGGCCATCGATGGCATCTTCTGCATTAACGACTATGCCGCATTCGGAGTAATCCGAGGCCTTGCCGACTACGGCATCCGCGTGCCCGACGATGTGAGAGTCATCGGCTTCGACGGCGCCACGGCCGGCTCGTACACCACACCGACGCTGAGCACCGTCCAAGTGGATCTCGATCAGCTCGCCCAATTCGCGCTTGATATGATCACCCGCCGCGTGGAGCAGCGCGACCAGGGCGACGGCAGGTCCGACGAATCCGCTGGCATGCCGGCCACGCGCGCCACCATTGGATACACACTGGTTCCGCGCGAGTCCACTGTCGATTCGGCAAACAGGTAACGCTGAAACGCCGAAATAGGGCGGCGATTCCCGACTGCCGCGCCCACTGCCCAAGTGCCGTGCAGCGTGACGTGCGAGGTTTCGGCATGCGTCAAACCGTTCCCAGCGCTCCCACGTGGTAGTGGCGCCCATGCGCACTTTTCCTAGGGTTAGGACCATGACCTTCCCTAATCACACGGTGTTGTAGAGGCGGGCGGGGAAAGCGTCGCGGTATTGGCCGGGGGTCAGGCCAGTGCGGCGCTTGAAGACGCGCATGAAGTACTTGGGATCGGCGTAGCCCACTTCTCGCGCAATATCCGCCACGCTGGAAGCGGTAGAACTCAGCAGTTCGCGCGCACGGTCGATGCGATATTCGATGATCTGCTCGGCCACACCCACGCCGAACACGCGCCGGTACATCGCGGTCAGATAGCTGGGTGAATAGTGGAAGCGCGCGGCCACTTTGGCCACGGTGATGTCGTCGAAGGCATTGGCCATAATCCACGAGCGGATGGCCAG
>OGQK01000569.1_pt1 | contig 23399 bp, 15 predicted proteins | sample 1553221 | NCBI WGS metagenome assembly OGQK01 (sample SAMEA2579996, study PRJEB22360) | human gut metagenome | biome: human gut; feature: human-associated habitat; material: faeces | place: Denmark | collected 2008/2010 | reverse complement strand
TGCGGCAATTTGAGGGGCACTGTCGGCCGCCCACCCGCCGATGGAGGCGGAGGTGTCAAACACGCACACCCGGGCGCCATGCTTCATGGCGAGGCGCGCCGCGGCGCGTCCGCTTCTTCCCGCTCCCAGGACGGCGATGTTGAGGTTGTTGAGCTGCATGTTCGTGGTTGTCAGGCAGTGGTGATCAGGAAAAGGCCCAGGAACGCCAGCAGGAGGCTGATCATCCAGAAGCGGGCAATCACCTGGGTTTCCTTCCATCCCTTGAGTTCAAAATGGTGGTGGATGGGGGCCATGGCGAAGATGCGCCTGCCGTGGCGCAGTTTGAAGCTGCCTACCTGGAGAACGACGGACGTGGCCTCCATGACGAAAACGCCTCCGATGACGATGAAAAGAAGCTCCTGCGCCGTGCAGACGGCGGCCATGCCGAACGCTCCGCCCAGGGCCAGGGAGCCGGTATCCCCCATGAACACCCTGGCCGGGTAGCAGTTGTGCCACAGGAAGCCCAGGCAGGCGCCCACCAGGGCCATCATGAAGACGCTGATTTCCCCTGCGCCGGGGTGGAAGGGAATGTTCAGGGAATCCGCCATCAGCCAGTTCCCGCAAATGGCGGCAATGATGGCGTAGGAGATGCCCGTGGTGACGGAGCAGCCGGAAGCGAGGCCGTCCAGGCCGTCCGTCAGGTTCACCGCATTGGAGGCGGACATGACCACCACAGTGCCGAAGAGGATGTAAACGTACCACGGCAGGCTCACCTGGCCGTAGAAAGGAATGAACAGGGAGGAAACGTAGTCATGCAGTTCCACGCGGGGGCTGCCTTCCGGGTACAGGTACAGGAACGTGACGCCCGCCAGCCCGGCCAGGAACTGGATGAAGAGTTTTTTACGCGCGGAAATGCCGTCGGAGGTTTTCTTGGCCACCTTCAGGTAGTCGTCCCGGAAGCCCAGCAGGCCCAGCGCCAGGGTGACGAACAGGCAGGAGATGATGAAGGGATTGTTCATTCTGGCGCACAGCAGGGTAGCCGCCGTCATGGACCCTACGATCAGCACGCCGCCCATGGTGGGGGTTCCCGCCTTGGCTCCGTGGAGTTCCGCCAGCTTGTGGACTTCCTCCGCGGTTCTGATGGGCTGGCCGATTTTCAGGGAAATCAGCGCGCGGATCACCCGCGGGGCGAACATCATCGTCAGGACAAAAGAGATGAGGCAGGCCAGCAGGGCTCTCCCTGCCGGTTCTGCAAGCGCCCCCGCGGGGCTGAGCTGTTCAATGAAGGAATGCATAAAATTTACTGGGGCGGGAAGGTGAGGTTCATGACTTGCTCCATCCGGGCAAGGCGGCTACCCTTGAACAGGACGATGTCTCCGGGCGCCGTGTGGCTGCGGAGCCATTCGGCGGCTTCCTCCGCGGAGCCGAAGTTCAGTCCTTTGGTAGATGAGTTCGGAGAAATGGCGTCCGTAATCCTGGCGGCGTCCGTTCCCACGCTGACCACGCAGTCAAAGCGGAGCTTTTCCGCCGTGCGTCCCACCAGCGCGTGCCCTTCTTCGGAAAACGTTCCCAGTTCCCCCATTCTGCCCAGCACCGCAAAGCGCCTGCCGGTGCAGGGAAGCTCCGCCACGGTGTGCAGGGCTGCCTGCATGGAATCCGGATTGGCGTTATACGTATCGTCCACCACCAGAATGCCGTTGAACCGGGTGCAGTGGAGCCTGCCTCCCGTGAGCTGCGCCCGGTTGAGGCCGGAGACAATCTGCTCCTTCGCAAGACCTGCCACCCAGCCGGCGGCGGCGGCCAGCAGCGCATTGGCCACCATGTGGCGGCCGTGGACGGGGAGTGCCACCTCTTCCCGGCAGAAATCAGGAATGGAAAGGGTGAAGCGCGTTCCGTTCTCCGTGGAGACCGGGTTTTCCGCGCGGACGGTTCCGGCGTCAATGCCGCAATCAATGCAGGCGGCGCGGGTGGACCGGCAGATCATGTCCGCATAATCGCAGTCCGCCGGGAAAATCATGAAGCCGTCTTCCGGCAGGCAGCGGGCCACCGTGCATTTTTCCCGGGCGATGTTTTCCCGGGAGCCCAGGTATTCAATGTGGGAGGTGCCGATGCTTGTGATGATGCCGATCTTCGGGCGCGTCATTTCACACAGGGGGGCCAGTTCTCCCGGATGGTTCATGCCCATTTCCCACACGGCGGCCTCGTCCGCCGGGGAAGCCCGGAGGATGCTGAGGGGAACGCCGATGTGGTTGTTCAGGTTTCCCTGCGTGGCGATGGTGCGGAATCCCTGGGAAAGAACGGAGGCCGTCAGGTCCTTGGTGGAGGTCTTTCCGTTGGAGCCGGTCAGGCCGATGGCGGTGAGGGTCAGCCCGGCGCGCCACCAGGAGGCCAGTTGCTGCAGGGCTTTCAGCGTATCCTTCACCAGGATGACGGCGCAGGAGGGGTCCATCCCTTCCTCCACGCGGCTGACGACGACGGCCGCCGCCGTGCGGGAGGCCTCCGGGGCAAACAGGTTGCCGTCAAAATTTTCTCCCTCCAAGGCAAAGAAAACGGCATGGGGCGGCAGGCTGCGGCTGTCCGTGCACACGCCTCCGGAAGCGGCCCTGCCAAAGGGGCCGCTGACCAGTTTTCCGCCGATGGCGTTGCAGATGCCGTGTGCCGTGAGGGAGGTCATGAAAGATGAAATGATGTGTTATGCCTGGGGGAACTCTTCCCGTTCCTTGATGAACATGTTGCGCCGCACTTCCTTGGCGTCGCTGAAATCGATGCGTCCGGTGGAAAGCTCCTGGTAATTTTCATGGCCCTTGCCCGCAATCAGGACGATGTCCCCCAGCCGGGCCTGTTCGATGGCCGTGGCGATGGCCCGGGCGCGGTCCGGGATGATGGCGTACCTGCCTTCCGGCATGCCCGCCGTGATCTGGCTGATGATGGAGAGGGGTTCCTCGCTCCTGGGATTGTCGGAGGTGACGATGCAGGCGTCCGACAGGCGCGCGGCCACGGCCCCCATCAGCGGGCGCTTTCCCTTGTCCCGGTCTCCGCCGCAGCCGAACACGGTAATCAGGCGGCGGGAGCAGATTTCCTTGAGTGTCTTGCAGACGTTTTCCAGGGCGTCCGGCGTGTGGGCGTAGTCAATGAAGATCTGGGCTCCTCCCGGATGGGTGAAGAGCTGGAGCCTGCCGGGAACCTGCGGAATGTTCTGGAGGTTCGCGATGGCGTCCCGCACCGGGATGCCGGCGCAGATGACGGCGGCCAGGGCGGCCAGGCTGTTGTACATGTTGAATTTGCCGATCAGGGGCACGCGCACCAGGTAGCTTTTTCCCTTGTATTCCAGTTCGTATTCGCTGCCCTTGGCCGTGGCGTGGTGCACCAGCATGCGGAAATCCGCGCCCAGGGCGGAACCGTAGGTCTTGACGGCCATGCGGCCGGAAAACATTTCCGCCAGGCGGCGGCCGTAGGCGTCGTCAATATTGATGACGGCCACGGGCTTGCGGCGGGCCCTGGTGTCCTGCGCCATCTGCTCGAACAACTTCGCCTTGGCCTGGAAATAATTCTCCATGGTGTGGTGGTAATCCAGGTGGTCCTGGGTCAGGTTGGTGAAAATGCCCACGTTAAAATTGATGCCGGCCACGCGTTCCTGGTCCAGCGCATGGGAGGATACCTCCATGGAGACGCCGCGGCAGCCGGTTTCAAACATCTCCTTCAGCAGGTGTTCCAGCTCCAGCGGGCCGGGCGTGGTGTGAGTGGAAGGGGTGATTGCCTCCCCGTTGTCATAGGCGATGGTGCCGATCAGCCCGGCGCGCAGCCAGGACTGCTTCAACAGGGAATGGGCGATGTAGGCTGTCGTAGTCTTGCCGTTCGTCCCCGTCACGCCTATCATGGTCATGTGGCGGGAGGGATGGCCGTTCCAGGCCGCGCCCATCAGGCTGACGGCCAGGCGGGAATCGTTCACCTCCACCCAGCTGGCTCCGGCCTCCCTGGCTTCCTTCGTGCAGGGCATTTCCGCGACGACGGCGCAGGCTCCGCGGCGGATGGCTTCCGGAATGAACTTGTGGCCGTCCGCCTGGGTTCCCTTCAGGGCAATATAGCAGGAGCCGGGCAGAACGCGGCGGCTGTCGCATTCCAGATGGGAGATTTTCACCTGGGGGGAGCCGGTGAGCGTATGGGCGGGAAGGTCTTTGAGTAAGGTAAGTAGCTTCATGATAGGATTATCTGCGCGGCGGTTTGGACGGGGAGGAAGAGGCTTGGGCGCGGGAGGCTTTCTTGTCCGCCTCCGCGGAAGGGGTATTCTTGGGAATGTTCATGGCCGCCGCCAGGCGGGTGGCCAGTTTCTGGAAGACCGGAGCGCATACGGTGCCGCCGCCGGGGTGGCAGTGCCTGGAGGTGGGATCGTCAATGACGATGAGGCAGACGAAGGCCGGGTCCTCCACCGGGAGCATCCCTACAAAGGAGACGGTATAGCGGTTGTCAAAATAGCCGCCCGTGGGCTTCACCTTGTGGGCGGTGCCGGTCTTGCCCCCCACGTTGTAGCCTTCAATCCGCGCCCTTTTGGCGGTTCCGTCCAGGTCCGTGACGTGGAACAGGGCGTTCCGGAGGTTGCGGGCCGTTTTAACGCTCATGACCCGGCATGCTTCCACGGGGGGGGAGGGCTGGAAATTCTTGTCGTCCACGTAAATGCCGTCCACCAGCCGGGGGCGCATGCGCACGCCGTCATTCGCGATGGCGGCGTAGGCCATGGCGACCTGCAAAGGGGAGACCATCAGGGAATAGCCGAAGCTGATGCGGGAGAAGTTGACGAAATTGTTGCCGTCCTGGCACTGGCTGTTGGTTTCCCCCGGCAGGTCGATGCCCGTCTTGGAGGAAAAGCCGTACAGGTCAAAATACTTTTTATACGTGGGCCAGCCCGATTTCAGCGCAATGCGGAAGGCGCCCGGGTTGCTGGACTTTTTCAGCACGCCCGCCACGGTCAGGCCGCTGTAGAAACGGGGGGCGTCCGTGACGGGGCGGGAGCCGGGCACCATGTAGGGCGTGCAATTGATCATGGTGTCAAACGTGGCCTTTCCGCTGTCCACGGCGGACGTGACGGAAACAATTTTAAAAGTGGAGCCGGGTTCGTACAGGGACTGCACGGCGAAATGGTACGCTCCTTCCTGAAGGCCCTCGCGCGTATTTAAATTATAGTGGGGGCGGCTGGCCATCGCCAGAATGCTGCCGGTCTTGGGCTCTACGACGATGATGCAGCCTCGGGGCTTGTGGGTCTGGTCCGTGTAAAAGGAAATGGCGGCGTCCAGCTCCTCCTCCACGATCGTCTGGTACTCCATGTTCACCGTCAGGCGAACGTTCAGGCCGTCCACGGCGTCCTTGAAACGGGAATCCGCGGAGGGGATGATGCGGCCCCGGCTGTCCTTCCGGTACTCCCTGATGCCGTTATGGCCCAGAAGCTGGTCGTCCAGCTGCTTTTCAAGGCCGGAAAGGGCTACGGGGCGGGGGCCGCTGTCTTTCGTCTGGGCGATGTAGCCTAGAATGTGCACCATGCATTCCGGCACGGAATAAACGCGTTTGGAAGAAGTCTCAAACCGGAACCCCTGCACGCGGGCGTTCTGGATGGCCTGGCGCAGCAGTTCCGCTTTTTCCTCGGACAGGTTCTTGGCGATGACGATGCGCTTCTTGGGAATCTCCCCGTCCTTTTCCACCGTGTTGATGATATCCTGCACGCTCATGTCCGGCAGGAAGGGGGCGATCACGCTGGCGGCGTATTCCAGATGGGCCTGCACGTATTTTCTCACCATCTCCGGCTCATAAAGCTCTTCCAGCTTCTTCTTGGCCATATCCACCCCTTCCGGGCCGTCCTCAGGCTCTTCCAGCAGGATTTTCGCGAGATTGTGCTCCTTGCTGCCGTCCTTCTTGCTGGCCGCCTGCCCCAGGATTTTGCTGCGGAAACCGGAAACGAGCTTCTCCTTCTCCTTGTCCGTGGCGGCTTCCCCCCAGAAGGCGGAATGGACGGCCTTGGAATAGGCAAGCGCCCAGCTGATGGTCTTGGGATCGTTCAGGTGGTAGCCGTCCGCAATCAGCTCGGAGCTCTGCATATTGTTGGTGAGGATCTCCTCATTGGCGTCCATGATGCGGCCGCGCTGGGGCAGGAGAACCTCCCGTTCAATAATGCCGCCGCTGGGGACTCCGCCCGTTTTCCGGGGGGAAACCAGCTGGAGGTTGACCAGCGTCAGCATCAGCCAGATGACCGCCCCGCCCGCCACGCCGCACAGGACGAGGCTTCTTCTGGCAAATCTGGACTTCGTGATCGTGGTCATGAACGGCTCGGCGCATTTAATTGCCTGCCGCGGCAATGCGGGAGGCGTTTTCGGAAGAAATGTATTCTACGGCTGAGGGCTCGATAGGCTGAAGGTTGGACTTGTCCTGGGCCAGCCTGTCGCGGATGGCCCAGCGGCTGGTCAGGGAGGAAGTCTTGGAACGGTAATATTCCTTCGTGAGTTCGCAGGAAGCGATCTCCTCGTTCATTTGCTTGATGTCGCGCGCGACCTGGACCTGGTCGTTTTTCAGCACGGCATAAGTGATGCCCGCCCCGCAGGTGAGGGAGGCGAAGGCAATGAGCCACATGATCATGCTCACGCTGATCTGGTGGCCGGTGAAACGCTGTTTGAATCTTTTCATGGCGGTGGCGAAGGAGAGATGGGTCAGATGATTTTTTCCACGCCGCGCAACTTGGCGCTGCGGGAACGGGGGTTGGTTGAAAGTTCTTCTTCTCCCGCAGTGACGGGCTTGCGGGAAAGCAGGCGGAAGCAGTAATCCGGGTTGGGGCGTGGAGCCGGCCATTCCGGGCGGTCGATTTCCGGACGGCTCCGGAGGTCGAAAAACTGCTTGGCCCTGCGGTCTTCCAGGCTATGGAAGGTGATGACGGCCATGCGGCCCCCCTTGCCCAGCAGGCGCACGGAGGAGTCCAGCAGCGCGTCCAGCGCGTCCAGCTCCCCGTTGACGGCGATTCTCAAAGCCTGGAACGTGCGGGTGCCGGGATGCTGCCTCCCCTTGCGCGGAAGGACGGATTCCACCACGCGGGCGAGCTGGGCGGTGGTGGTGATTGGGGCCTGGGAACGCGCCTTCACGATGGCGCGGGCGATAGCGCGGGAAGCCCGTTCCTCTCCGAACTGCCAGAGAATGTCCGCGATCTCTTCTTCCGGGGCCTCGTTCACCAGGTTGCGGGCGGAAAAGGCGGCGCGGGTGTCCATGCGCATGTCCAGCGGGCCGTCTTCCCGGAAGGAAAAGCCGCGGGAGGCGGTGTCAAGCTGGTGGGAGGAAACGCCGAGATCCGCCAGAAGGCCGTCCACCCGGGAAACTCCCTGCTGGGCGAGGATGCTTTCCACATCCTGGAAATTGCCGGCGAGCACCTTGAAACGGGAGCCGAAGCGGGCCAGCTTCAGCGTGGCGGCGCGGCGGGCGTCCGGGTCACGGTCAATGCCCCAGACGGTAGCGCCCTGTTCCAGAAGAAGTTCCGTATGGCCGCCGCCGCCGAGCGTGCAGTCCACGATCAGTTTGTCGGGGCCTGCCGCCAGCATGTCCACCGTCTCATGCAGCAGAACCGTAACGTGGTTGAAACCGTTGCCGGAAACGGCTCCGTCCGTTTCCGCGTCAGCGGAGGCGGAAACGGCGTCATCCCCCAGTTCGGAAACCAGGGCGTCCACTTTGGCTCCGGCTTCCGGAGCCTTCAGGGCTTCCGTGTGGTACACGCCTTCCCAATTCATGGAGGGGGCAAGCGCCTTCCAGGAGCAGACCAGCTCGTCCACCCCCTTCTCCTCCGTCAGCTCCGCAATCACGTGCACATGGTTGCGGCAGATGCTCCATGCCAGCACGCGGCAGGACGTTTCCGCCGCAAGGGCGTTTGCCAGGGCCTGCGCCTCCTCCGTGCGGACATGCGTACCCGCGCCCGCGCGTAAAGAAAGCTCAACATGGCTGTCAAAAGCCCGGTTCAGGCTGGAGGACAATGCGCCCAATTTGCCGTAGGCGCCCTTCTGTCCCGCCAGGGACATCTCCGCGGTGATGCGCGCCTTCTCCTGCTGCCAGGCGACCATGTCCTGCGCCGGAAGGGCGTCGTGCCCCCAGAAAACAATGGAATAAGCCGTAACCTCCGCATTCAGCCCGGTTCTGGCGCCGACGCCCAGGCCGGAAACAAGCCAGCCCGGGCGCAACGCAAGCGTTGCGTAGGGATGGGCCTGATGCATGGGCGGAATGGTAGGGTCTGGGGGCATGAAGGGAGATCAGAGAATGCCGTAGGATTGGTTGATATCGGAAATATTGGCGTTTTCACGCCGGGAAACTTCTTCATAGAGAGAGGGTTCCCATAATTCGAAATATCCTCTCCGCGCGGCGAGCCGGACGGAGGAACTAAGCTGTGCGTGTTCGCACATTTGTTTGGGTATCAGCAATTTGCCCTGGGCGTTGATGATGGCCTCCACGCAGTTGGCGTATAATCTGCCGATGAACAGGTCGATCTGCGCTTCCGTGTAGCCGGGCGTGGCCTCTATCTTGTCAATGAGTTGCTGGAATTTTTCCCGCGTATAGGCTTTAACGGTCGGCAATTCAAGGCGCCGGCCGGATAGCAGGAGCAGGGCGCAACCTTCGGTAGGCCTCCATTCGGCCGGAATCGCAATCCGGTTTTTGGGGTCCAGCTTGTGCGTGTATGCACCAAAAAGGTTGTCTGATACACTGCTCATCGCATGCAAGTACACTACGTAGTGACTTCAATACACTTTAATGCACCTGAAATGTCAACCCCGTACTGGAAAAAAGTATTTTTTCTTGTGTTCATGTCGTGAAAAAAAGCATTGATCCGCTCTTGCGCCGCTCCGGGACCGGTATTATATTCCGCGCATGATGCAGTTTTGCGTGTTGGGCAGCGGCAGCGGAGGAAATGCCACCATCGTCAAGGCGGGGGAAACCGTCCTGCTGGTGGATGCCGGGTTCAGCGCCGCCAGGCTGCGGGATAAAATGAAATCCGCCGGCGTGGACCCGGATGAGCTGGACGCCATTCTGCTCACCCATGAACACACGGACCACATGAAGGGCGTGCACCAGTTCACCAGGAAATACACCGTGCGCGTTTATGCCACCCGCCATACGGCCATGTGCGTTCAGGAAAAGGCGCCGGAAGCCCCCTGGGCCTACTTTGAAAAAGGGCAATCCTTTAAAATAGGGGATATCGTCATCACCCCCTTTGCCACCTACCATGACGCCGTGGACCCGGTGGGATTCAAGTTTGAAACGGAACGGTCCAGCCTGGGCTTCATTTCCGATACGGGGCAGGCTCCCGGCTGCGTGGCGGAATACCTCTCCATGGTGGACAGCCTGGTAGTGGAATCAAACTATGATCCGGACATGCTGGCGGCCACCCCCAGGCGGCCTTGGCCGCTGAAGCAGCGCATCGCCTCCACGCACGGGCACCTGTCCAACGAACAGGCCTGCGACCTGCTCAGGCGCATCGCCCATGGCGCCCTGAAAAACGTGGTGCTGGCCCACCTGAGCGCAGAAAGCAATTCTCCGGAATTGGCAGAAAGCCTGATGCGTGCTACCCTGCATGACATGGGGCTGGCTTCCACCTCCCTGTTCTGCGCCAGCCAGGACTCCTGCCTGCCGTGGATACGGGTTTGCTGAATCCGCCTCTTTCCTTCCTCCTGCCGCCATGTTCCTCTCCATCTGTGAAATCATGAGCACGATCATTGGAGCCCTGGCGGGATCCATTGCTTCTTCACGGGTGAAAATGGACTTGTTCGGCGTGATTGTCTGCGGCACCCTGGCGGCCCTGGGCGGAGGGACCGTGCGCGACCTTCTGCTGGATATTCCGGTGTACTGGACGCTGCCCTCCGGGGAAATCTTTGTCCTGGCCGCCGTCGTCACCAGCCTGGGAACCTTTTACGTGGCCCAGAAATACCCGCCGCCCATGGGCACCATCCGCGTGGCGGACGCCATCGTGCTGGCCCTCTTCGGCATGATCGGCACGGAAAAATCCTACCTGCACGGCTATACGCCCACCGTTTCCGTGATGATGGGCATCTGCACCGGCGTGGCGGGCGGCCTGCTGCGCGACGTGCTCACCGGAAACGTTCCCTACGTGTTCCGCCCCGGGGAACTGTACGCCACCGCGGCCCTCCTGGGAGGCGTGGCGTACGCGGTGCTTTACTACTTCGGGATTGACTCCTCCACCTGCTTCGTGACGGGCTTCGTGGTCACGCTCTCCGTGCGCCTGGCGGCCATCCGCTGGAACTGGAACCTGCCTTCCTACATTCCATTATTCACCTCGGATGCCGACTCTCCGCCTGAAGAACCAGAAATCTAACAGGTGGGAATGTTTCCATGAGTCGTTAGGAGTGCGGCATCTGCGGCAAAAGAGCAATGGCGCTGAGACTTGTCACGGAGGACTCTGGAATATTGTAAAAGGGCAGAGGCAAGGCGTTATCGTTGGTCCATAGTAGTTCAGGCTTCTTAGGTGCAGGTTCTCATTTGTTTCATCATAATAAGCATCTCGTTTTTTCATTCCTTGTCCGTTGTCGGAGTCCGTGATGTACAGGGATTTCGATAGCGTCGTCAACTTTAATTACCCAGAAGGTCATGGAATAGCCGGGGGCCTGATGTAGGAGCAATGAAAAGGCCCTCCACGTCGCCGTTCTTTAAAAATGAACGAGGGCTGTGCCGAACTGCAGGGAAAAATCGTCTTGCGTAAAGTGCTTATTGCTGATGAAGAGAGAGTTGCTTTCTTAGCTGGAAGAACAGAGCCCCTGGGCATATATCCCTCCCATCAACGTTCTGTGTTTTTCGGATTGGTAGCGATATCTTTGAAATCATAGAGATAATTGTTAAGATTGAGGACTTTCCCACTCAGATACCACTGCAAGTTGTTTTCATGCTTTTTCAGTATTAGCAAATTGTTGCAGATACATCGTAATCTCCATTCTTGTGCTTTCATTCTGTCGTAGTGCCCAACATAAGTTGGGATTTCCTTTTCAGTATTCTCGGTGTTTACGAGCCCGAATCTCTGGACCCTTGTGAGTAAAAATAAATGGTGGCCTAGACCAAAATTAGCGTGAGAAGGAAAAATAAAAGGTAATTATTGTAAGGACATAACACTAATAGCTAATTAAAATATGGAATCATTGTAAAATATTTGCAAAAAGTTTTTGAGTGATTGCCTCCTTTCCATAAAATGGTGAAAAAAAGATTCCGGATCTGGGAGAAACCTGTTGATGGAAGTATCCCTCTACTTTCCAAGTAACATATTTACATCACTGATAATCAGTAACAATTAGTTTAATCAGTATAAAAATTGTAAATATACAATATGAGGAACAAATGCAATTTTTCAGTAATCATTGTCTTCCTGTACATAATGCACTGCTTTCTTTTAGCCGTTTTGTGGAATGTTTACTATCAAATACAAAGTGCTGAATGATAGTTCCGGTTGCCAGAAGTGCTCAGATTTCCAATTGTAGAGAGGCAGTTCTAGTTTGAAAGGTAGTAATGGTTGGAAAGTACTATTTCCATTATTGATGAGATACAGGAGATAATCAACTGGAGCAAAATCGTAAAAAAGAGTGAAATGAAGATACATTGCATGACCCTAATATCAAAGTCTTGCTTCTTGGTAGTAGTCGCGTACTATTAGAAAAGGAATTGTCAGAATCATTGGCAGGACGATTCTAGGAAATCCGTGTGAATCACTGAAGCTATGAGGAAATTTTGTCAGCCAAGAATTTATCCACCATTTGAGATATTTACTGGATTGAATGTAAATAGATAATCATGTAAAATTTCAGTTTTTATATGGCAAGAATATCACAAGAAACTATATCCCGTTTGCGTATGCTCTCTTGCGAGAGTGTGGCAAAGCAGTTAGGCATTGAAGTGAGAAAGCATAAGGCCTTATGCTTTATGCACGAAGACCATCACCCAAGTTTATCGTTCTTTGGTAACAATAGGGAGAGGTGGAATTGTTTTGTCTGCAACAAAAGTGGGAGTGCCATAGATTTTGTGACTGAATGCACGGAATTTAACTTTGTAGAAGCGTGTCAGTGGCTATGTAAAAAGTTCGGAATTCCTATTGAAAATTATTCTCATGCTAAGTACAGCATAAAGGAAGTCCGTATCAAAAAGAAATTAAAGTCAGAAAATACAGAGAAACCATTTTCAAAGAATGTAGCTCAGTGGATCCTGGATAATAATTCACTCACTGAGAAAGGAAAGGAGTTTCTGTTTGGGAAGCGATTCCTCAATGATGAGGTAATAAAACAATTGAATATCGTATCTATCGACGATTCCAAATTGTTAGTTGAGAAGATAGTCGAGGTTTTCGATTCAAATACCTTGCAAGATAGTGGCTTTATAACTACCACCAACGGAAAGTTATACTTCTGTTTATTCACACCTTGCTTGATATTCCCTTACTACGATGAAAGAACTGATTTAATAGGAATGCAGTCACGATACTTAGGTACACAGAAGGACGCTCCGCGTTTTCAGTTTATATCAGCACAGAAGACAAGGTTGTTTAATTTGCCTGTCTTGAATACGATGAAGTTTGGCGAGGATTTGTACATCAGTGAGGGTGTAACCGACTGCTTGGCATTGCTTTCAACTGGGAAAAAAGCTGTGGCAATACCGGGTGCAAGGATATTGCCACAATTTGATTTGATCAAGTTGAAAACTTACAAACTGCACATGTATCCAGACCGAGACAAGGCAGGAAGGGAAGCGTATGTTAATCTTAGAAGATTTTTTATTAATCACTATGCGATGCTCAAAGAGGAACAGCTGCCCGAAGAAGTAAAAGATTACAGTGAATATTATATAACGACGCATGCAAGACAAGAAGGTTGAATAATAAAAGTACAAAAAATTATGTTATATACAAAAGTTGAATTGTTTGAGGACATACAGACAATTCCGGAAAAGTGTGTAAAGGATACTCCTGAAGGAGAGAAAGCTCCTCGAGACTTTAGGCATAAGCTAAAGGTTCTCCAAGCTATCTTTGACATGAAACTTCCTACGTACGTCTTTAAGAAAGATAACATGGAAAAAATAAAAGAAGTAATTGAATCCTATATAGAAGGAGATGGACTTTTGTTTGGTTATACGTTTTTTTTATCATTAAATGCTGACTTCGATTACTCATGGAACTACTTGCGCAAGCAAATGGACAAATATGTAGATTTCTTTTCCGAGGTACACAAGTTTATTAGTTATCTTCTTGCAGACATAGATGAGATGAAAACAGAATTTAGCGGTAATAAAGATTTGTATATTGTGTTAAATGAATTATTTAATGTAGAATTTATTGATGACAAGCCGTTTGTAAAAACGACTCTTAATTGGGAAAATTTCAATCGAATCAATAAGGTTAAAAATGGTTACTACATATCCGCCAAAATTGGCAAAACTACTTTGTTAACATATTACCGCAAATATAGTGATAATCTAGATTTATTTATCAATGGAGTGAGGCAAGTGTTAGCCGCATGGAAAGAACATACGGAAATAAAGGGCAAACTTGGGCTATGATACTGAATATAACTCAATATAAATTATATAAAAAGATTCTTGATGATCAGAATATTTTCAATGCGATATTCTGCATGGAATCGTATATATTTGATAAAGGCTTGTTGAATACTGATAATCCAGTTGAATTTTTTGACAAATCTGGCGAGGTGATTGATGTAATAGCAAAAAATGATTTGGAGTTATATTATGCGCTCGCAGACAAACATAATATTGAGCTGATAGAAAAGGTCATAATAGTTTGTCAACAGAAACTTCAGTGGATTTTTTCAAGCGAAGAAAATTTGTTTGAGGCTAAAGTCTATTTCAAACTAAAGAATTATGATGACGAGGTGCTGAAATTTCGTCCACTGCATATAGCTCGTTTGATTGACCTAATTTGTATGGTTAGCATCCTGAATAGTTTGATGTATGAAGATAACTACAAAGAAGGCAAGAGAAATTTGTCTGACTTGTCAAAACTTGTTCCACATAATTTTTATGGTAACATACCAAGCACGAATGTTCAGTACTTGTTCCATAAATGGCAGACGAAGTACAAGGAATATACTGAAAATGTGATTGAACATTGCCGATCATATCAGAATAATCATAATTATCTGACGGAAGTGTGTCTGGATATTAAGAATTTCTTTCCGTCTATTTCACCAAAATTGCTTTATAATTATATTATTGAAAAGCTTTCTTCAACATATAAAGATGACTTGCCAGCTTTAAAGATGGCTGTTGCAAAATTGCTATTCTTCAAGTTAGAAGAAGATAATATTGAACCGTGGAAAGACTGCTACTATCCGGATAATTTCGAAACGCCGCGTGGTGATTTATTCATGAATTGTGGTATTCCGCAAGGCTTGCCACAATCTTATTTTTTCGGTAATCTCTGTATGATAGAAATCAAGAATTACCTTATGAAAAATGAATATTTCCACGGTGATGCCTATTTCTATGTTGATGATTCGGTGATTTATATTCAAGCAGAATTAAATGAAAATTTATTTAAAAAAAGAATAAGTCAACTTAATGAAGATCTTTCTAAATGGTGCAAAAGGGTAGCGTTGGATAAAAGCGATATAGAAGATTTCGTTCCACAGAAATATTTGGATTTTCATGAAAAATTGAAATATCAAATTAAATTTCATGAAGAAGGAAAAAGTGTGTTTACCCCAATAGATACAATTGACAATCAATTTGGCTCGATTCTGAATTTAGCTAGAGAAATATCTATTTCATCCAACCTCTCTTGGAGTTTGGATGAAATAGACGATCAAGTGTCTCTTGGAAAACTGGAAGCTTTTGATAAGGTAATTTCTCGAGAAATAAAAGAGCAGAAAAAAAAGACGGAAGAGAATGCTGGTGCTGAGCATAAAAACAAAGTGTCTTCGAAATTGAAACTCCTGCGCAGATTTAAGAAATTTTTCCTTTATCGTAATCGTTTATTAAAAATAAGAGAAGAGGGAGGTCCCAATGTAGCCTTGCTCGAGAGCTTTGAAGAACGGTTTTTAAAAAAGGTGAACAATCTCACAGACTGGTTTGAGCAAAACGATGAGGACATATTCCAGTCTGAATATAGATTACTTATACAAAAAGAGTCGAAAGAGGAAGCTCAAAAGTTAAGTTTACACATTAGTGAATTCGAAAAAATGGCATTAAAACTTGGAAACAAAGATGATGAAAAAAGATATAAGTATCTTTTTTTTGCTAAAGATGCCAGTAGTGCCGTTATGATGAAATCATTTTCTCAGGACGTATACGCATCCCTCATTCGTTGGTCTAAAGAGAACTTTAGCGGACTCAAAAGCATTAATTCCGAAAAGCAGATGGAAAAATTCCGCGCATTCATGACCGGAAAATCTTTAATGGAAATGTATGGAATGAAGGATAACGGATACGGAGGGAAAGGTTTTACGGTGTTTGTGATGAAATCATCTTCAGAATACCAAAGAAGAATTCTGAATGTTTATTTTTCAGAAATTGTGGGTGTTGTTCCGTCAGATGCCTTGACATTTATGAAGACTAATTCCCGCAAGTTCCGCTATACCGAACTTCGAATACTAGCATACCTGAGGAACAAAGATTTTAAGTTAGAGCAGTTTGAAGAGTTTGTTGAACATGTAAAAGACAAGGATATATCAAACTGTATGGGTATTGATATGGGACTACTTGGCGTGTTGAACAAATTCATCAGTCATGTGCGTAAGCCAGAATGGGTAGATTCATTGATTCTCACTCATCGACTGACAAAAGGTCTGTGGTATAACGGTTCTAAATTTCTTAACACATATACACTTCACAATGAGGAACACGCAGTGACTCTAATTGACAAGTCGTTGGAGTTGACTAATAGAATCGACTATTTTGTCTTGAAAGATATTGATTATTATATCTTATTCTTAGCTTGTTATCTACATGACATTAGCATGGTGATTCATCCCGACCTTGGTAGAATGAGTTCTGCCGAAGGTAAGAATATAGCTATCATATCCGATTTGATGGTAAAGATGCAGGATGAATTGAAAGCTTTCAATTCTATAAAGCCTGAAGATCGCAAGAATTCTCGGTTGAAAAATGCGGGTAAATTCTTGGTATCTATTTTCAATGAGGTATATGGTTATTTTGAGAGTGAAGTAAGAGACCATCATGCTACAGATAGTGCGAAATTTATTCGCGACAGGTCTAATACATTGCTCAGCTACCTTGAACCTACATTGCTTTCATTTGTGGCAAAAGTATCTGAAAGTCATGGCTATGACGTATATGATGTATATGGTTTGAAATCGAGAGCAAAAGATGATACGGTTAGCTTGAAATATTTGATGATACTCGTCCGATTAGCAGATTTACTTGATGTGGCCAACGACAGAGTGAATTATCATCTGCTACGACAGAATCTCCAACACTTGTCTTTAACATCGAAATTCCATTGGATTTCGCATCTTGTGACAGATAGGATCGAGTTGAAGACCGTTTACAAAGCAGATGAAGACGAGGAGAAGAAGTTAGACGAAAAACCAATTTCAGAGGATATAAACCTTAATTTATATCTGAATGTCAAACAACTTACTTCTGCAACCAAAAATAATAAGTGTGAAAGTTGCCAATGCAGTATGAAAGACGATAGCATCAGCATAGAAATAAAAAGTGGCACTAAACCGAGAGAGAAATGCCACCAGGACGCGTGCAGTGTTCTCTGCCGATGGATGATGAAGAAACATGAATGGCTCATTCCGGAACTCATTGCCCTGAACGACTATCTTTTTTCTGTAAATAATTCCCTCATAAAAACAAGAATAAATTTTAATATACATTATCGTGGTGATATGGGACTCGATCCTGATATGTTTGACTATGTACAAGAATATTTGGAAGTGTAACCAGTGGATGGAGAAAATAAAACTTTAAATGTTTATAGTGAACGTAACATTTCAGCTAAAAATCGATGTTAATTTTTTACAAACAAGGAAATCGATGTTGAGTAAAACTCCCAGTCCTTATTTTGTATATCATCAAACAATCAATAGATTATTAAATGTTATTCCTCCCTTTTTCTAAAATTAGGAGATAGCATTCGATGTTGTCATTGTTATTCAGCGTGTGATGTTAGAGAATTTTTAATTTAAAATAATTAATATCTTTAACTTTCGACAATTATTTATGAAAAAATGTTGATTCTTATTGAGTATTCTATTTTTAGAATCATCATTTCTAATTTAATAAGTGCTATTTCCCGATTCCTCATAAAATTAAAATATTACGGAACTATATAGAGTAATCTTGTAACGTCGTTTTTATCACTCATCGAAGGAATTTGAATTGCAACAATGAAAGGCTGGTGTTGTTCGTCAAGAATTCGAAAAAGGTAAAACAAAAAGAGCGATTTCCACAAGACTAAAGGAAATAATTCCGAAATATTATAAGGGCAGACATATGTTAATCGTTGGTAACTATTCCCTACTTGCCCAGGCAGAAGGAGGAAAAAATGGCGCCCAGTACGTCCTCCGTATCCACGGCTCCGGTGATTTCCCCCAGGTGCGTCAGGGCTTCCCTGAGTTCCAGCGCCGTAAATTCCGGACTTTCCTGCCGGGAGATGGACTCCGAAGCCAGCCGCACATGCTCCAGGCAAAGGCCCAGTTCATGCTGGTGCCGGGCGTTGATGGCTACCAGGGAACTGCCCGTTTCACCGGGCAGGGAGGAGGCAAAGGCCTGGATAATGGCTTCTTCCAATTCCTTTCTGCCTGCTCCGGTGGCGCAGGAAAAACGGATGCCGGGAACGGCCTCCCAGTCCGGGTGGATTCCCAGGTCGCACTTGTTCAGAATCAGCAGCCGGGGCGCGGTACGGGCGGCGGTGGGGAACGCCTCTGTCCGGGGCGCGGAGGCGTCTGCCACTTCCAGAACGAGGTCCGCGGATTCCAGCGCCCTGTTGGTGCGGGTGATGCCAGCCTGTTCAATGACGTCAGAAGATTCCCGGACGCCTGCCGTATCAATCAGCCGCAGGGCCAGCCCGGAGAGCTGGATGGATTCCTCCACCGTGTCCCGCGTGGTTCCGGCGATATTGCTGACAATGGCCCGGTCATACCCCAGCAGGGTATTCAGCAGGCTGGACTTTCCCACGTTGGGCGGTCCGGCGATCGCCGTGCGGATGCCTTCACGCAGAAGACGGCCGCCCTCGGCAGTCCGGAGAAGGGCGGAAAGCTTTTCTTCTATGCTCCGGAGGCGCGCCAGCAAACCGGAGGCGGTGTCCGGAGAAATGTCTTCATCCGGAAAATCAATATAGGCCTCAATGTGGGCCAGAACATGGACCAGGCTCTCCTTCAATTCGTCCACCTGGGAGCCGATGCCTCCGTCCAGCTGGGTTTGCGCGGCTTTCAGGGCCAGGTCGCTCCCGGCGGAAATCACATCCATCACGGCTTCCGCCTGGGTCAGGTCCATGCGACCGTTCAGGAAAGCCCTCTTCGTAAACTCTCCCGGTTCCGCCGGGAAGGCGCCGCACTGGTACAGGCGTTTCAGCAGGCGGTCCGTCACCAGCATGCCGCCATGGCAGGAAACTTCCACGGTATCTTCCCCCGTATAACTGGCCGGAGCCGGAAACCAGGTGATGAGCGCCTGGTCAATCGCGGTTCCCTCCGCGTCCAGGATGCGGGCCAGCGTCGCGCGCCGCGGCTGGAGGCGGTCCGTGAAGGCCGCGGGAGTGCATTGTTTCAGGATGGCCATGCAGCCGGGACCGCTCATGCGGATGACGGCGATGGCTCCCTGTCCTGCGGCGGTGGCCTGCGCGGCGATGGTGCGTTCCGGGTCAATCATGGTTCTATGGATTCAAAAAAACCGCCCCCGAGCAACTTGCCTCCGTCGTAAAAGGCGCAGACCTGTCCCACGGCCAGCGCCCGGAGGGGCGTGTCAAAGCTCAGGCGCACCTTCCCTTCTTCCAGATATTCACAGGAGGCCCATTCCGCCTTGGCGCGGTAGCGGGGCTGCGCCATGACTCGGGAGGGCAGGGGCTCCAGCGTATTGGAAATGCCGCCGACCACCGCATGGGCCGCGTACAGTCCCCGCGTGGACGTGTCTTCGTATCCCAGAATCAGGCGGTTGCGCTGGACGTCCTTCCCCACTACCACGTAGGCGATTCCTTCCCGCGGGGAGGCGACTCCGTGGCCTTTCCGCTGGCCCATGGTGAACAGGTGAAGGCCGTTGTGGGAGCCGAGCGCCTTCCCCTCCGTATCCACGATTTTGCCGGGCTTGTCCGGCAGGTAGTGGCGCAGGAAATCGCTCATCTTCACCTGGCCGATGAAGCAGATGCCCTGGCTGTCCTTCTTGCGCGCCGTGGGAAGGGCGTATTTGTCCGCCAGCACGCGGACTTCCGGCTTCAGCAGGTCTCCCAGGGGGAACACGGCGCGGGCTATCTGGTCCGGGCGCATCAGGGACAGGAAATAGGACTGGTCCTTGTTCGGGTCCCGCCCGCGCAGGATGAAGGAACCTTGCGGCGTATCCAGCCTGCGGGCGTAGTGGCCGGTGGCTACGCAATCAAACCCTTGTTCCAGGGCGTAATCCAGAAAGACGCCGAACTTCATTTCCCGGTTGCACAGTACGTCCGGATTGGGCGTGTATCCGGCGCGGTAGCCTTCAATCAGATAATTCACGATGCGGGCGCGGTATTCGTCCACCAGGTCGATGACCCGGAATTCAATGCCGATTCTTTTGGCGACGGCCAGCGCGTCCTGAATATCCTGCTCCCACGGGCATTCACCGGGAATGCCCTCGTCATTCACCCAGTTTTTCATGTAGGCACCCACCACGTCATGTCCCTGCTCCACGAGCAGGGCTGCTGCCACGGAGCTGTCCACCCCGCCTGATAAGCCTACAAGAATGCGTGCCACGATGCTGAAAAAGATATGGATGTGATGGGACGGCCTGCCTTTGGAAAGGTTCTGCCGCCTGCCCCTGTAAATCAAAGATGCCCCCGCAAGCCAAGACAAAAAGAGAGGAGGACGGATATCCAGCCGGAAACGGGGAAAATGACGGGACGGTGTTTTACGGTCTTTTTTGCAGAAAGGGGCTGGCGTCAATACCGCTTTTTATTACTTGGAATACGGTTTTTGCACCGTCTCAATCTCTCTGTTTGGTCAAGCCCTTGTACAGGTACGCGGCCTTCGGCACCCGGCCGACGGTCCTGTCCAGCAGGGCCGGAATATCCTTGTCCCTGTATCCGGCCAGACGCAGGTATTTTTTGACCTCCTGGGCTTTGGTCGGGAAGCAGGTCATCAGTTCCCTGATAAATCCGCGTTCTTTGCTTTTGATGGCGAATTGAGCGTTGTTGCTTCTCGAACTCAGCGCGCTTGTTTTGTTGAACAGCTTGGTATCGTTTCCTTCTGGCATTCCGGAGGCATGGTCGATAAGCATGTGGGCGAAAATTTCCGTAGCTTCAAAAGCATAATCCACTTGGCTGTGGAATTGTTTGATGATCAGAGCTTTTGCGGATAAATAAAATCGAAGGGCCTCTTCCTTGCCCGGGAGGCTGCTATTCTTGTCCGTTAGCGCAAGGAAAGGGATGCTGTTCGTGAAAAACTCTTTTGCGTGGTGATCTACGCTAGTGTAGGTAGCAAGCCATTCGACATTTTCGTAATCGTTGAGGTCAATGAACGGGGCCTTGGCAATCAGATAGCACAGGAAAAGCCCCTCCGTCAATTCCTGAGGGGTGACGTCTTTTTTCCGGTAGCGGTTGGCTTCTTTCAATATTTTATCCGCCCCCTGGTAGAACGGAATGATCTGGCCACTGTCCAGCAGTTTCTTGAGCCGCAGGAGTTCCGGGTTCTGCCTGTTCAGATTCCTGATGGCGGAAGGAAGGGGGAGCTGGTCCTGCTCCGGAGAGGCTGAACAGGGAAAAGACAGCGAGTAAAGGACGAATAACAGAAGGAAGGGATAAGATTTATTCATGATGCTAAAAACAGGAGGTTATGGATTGGCGGTAGAGTCGGCATGCAGGGCGTCGCCTGCTGTGCTGCGCGTGACGGTGCATCCGAATTTGGTGATGCTTACCTTGATATTTTTCAAGCCTCTGGTGGGGGAGTTCTCATTGGTTTCCCGTTCATCTTCATATTCAAAATTGAAATCCTGGGAGTACGTGTCATTGCCGACCTTGCAGCAGTCCTTGCCGTCGGCGTGTACGTACCACCCGCAGGTCCATGAAAAGGAATCGGGAAGTTTCATGTTCTGCAAATGCTGCAAGCGAATATCCTCCTCCTTGTCCCATCTCCAGCCGATGTTGTCATGATGGTGGGCATTCAGGGCATTGGGCCACATCAACTGTTTTCCCGGGGTATGCACCGGTTTAAATCCTTCCGGGTCTTCCGCCCGTTCCATGATAGGAACGTTGCTGAAACTGACCGCCAAGGGAAGAAAAGTCACGACAAGCTTGGAGGAAGCTCCCGGTCTGTCTTTTTCCCTGTCCCGGGGATGTTTTTCCACCCGTTTCCCGGAGTGTTCCGCTTTAATGTCGGAAGGAACGAGAATGCTAAAAACGGAGGGTTCCCTTTCCGGCAATTCTTCGTCAAGGCTGGTTTTGACTCTAACCTTCAGCGTGGTATCCTGGGTAAGATTTCTGCTGATGGTCAGCGTAGCTTGATTAATATCGTCATTTGATTTCTCAATGCTGGCCGCATTCTCCGGCTCCAGGGACCATTCAAGGGAGTCTGAGTCCACGTCCTTAATCCTCTTGCCGTTCAAGGTTAAGGTGACCACTTCTCCAATACCGACTTTGGTGCGTTTCCTGTCCTCGTCCTGGTCTCCCTGGTCGATGAGGCATTGAGGAGAAACAACCTTCGTTTCCGATTCGATGTACAGGGAGCGGTCATCCGTGGCGGGAATATCTTCCGCATGGGCCAGTACAGCCAGGGCATGCAGAAAAATGCCGGTAGAAGAAAGGCGGAAAGAGGGAAAGTTCATGCCAGGAAAGGAACTGCGAAGAACGATACTCATGATAACTTTTTATCAATTTAAGTGTCAATCTCTCCAAAAATATGTTAGATGTGGCCTGATAAGGAAGGAGGCAAGCGGGTTGCCATGGGAATAACAGGATGACGCCGCTTTCCGGATGTTTACCGCCATAGGAGGGGGGGGCTAACGCTCCAGCTCCCGCATGATGCACTCTGCAAGGTCCCGCGGGGAATTGGATGGAGAAGCCGGAAGTTCCCGGAGCCATTGTTCACGTTTCAGCCAGGTCCGCTGCCGTTTGGCGTATTGCCGGGTGGCGAGCGCCAGCTGGCTCTGGCAGGTTTCACGGGTGATTTCCCCGCGCAGCAGGCTGCGTATCAACGCCAGGCCCAGGGTGCGTTCCGCCGTGGCGGAGCAGGGGCCCAGGGCGGCTGCTTCCTCCACGGCCCCCTCCTGCATCATGCGTGCGGCGCGGAGGGCGATTCTCCCGTCCAGTTCCGGAACATCCCTGGTGATGGCCCAGCCGGGCCCCGGAGGTGGTTTCAGCCAGTTCCACTTCCAGAAGGAAAGGGGTTTTCCTCCGGCAAGGACGATTTCCAGGTTGCGCTCCACATACCGGCGGTTGGTAGGGATCCGTTGCGGCTGCGCCTTCCGGGTCCAGGGATGCGAGCCTGGCGTGCAATTCTTCCGTGGAGCAGTCCGCAAAAGCGGCGCGGAGGGCGGCGTCACCGGGCGGCGCCTCCGACATGCCGTGGGAGAGGAATTTGAAGTACAGTCCGGAGCCGCCGGTGACGATGGCCGTTTTTCCGCGGGCATGGATATCCTTCACGCACCGCATGGCGCGGTGGTAGTGTTCCGTGGCGTCCCAGGGCATCCGGGCCGGAATGATGGACACCATGTGGTGGGGAACGCGTGCCCGGTCTTCCGGGGAGGGAGCCGCCGTTAGAATGGGAAGCTCACGGTACACCTGGTAGGCGTCCGAACTGACGATTTCCGCACCCAGCATTTCCGCCAGTTCCACGGCCACGGCGGATTTTCCCGACCCGGTGGGTCCGGCAAGGAACAGCGTGGCGGGAAGGCCTGTAGTAGAAATGCCGGGCATGGCGCAGTCAGGATTTTTCCGGATGCTTGAGACGTTCGGGCAGAGGCTTGTTTTCTGCGGGATTTCCGATGGCGAGACAGCCGGAAGGCACATCCCTGGTGACGACGGCTCCGGCGGCTACCACGGCTCCGGAACCGATGGTGACACCTTTCAAAATGACGGCCCTGGCTCCGATGAAGCAGCCTTCTCCGATGTGAACGGGTTTTCCCTGTCCGGGATTTCCCCACGTGCTGCCCCAGCTGGCGCCGCTCCGGGGATAGTGCATGTCATTGTCCAGAATCAGCGTGTCTGCGCCTATCAGCGTGTGGCGTCCGATGTGGATGCCGTTGACGCCATTATTCGG
>OGQK01000561.1_pt1 | contig 23567 bp, 14 predicted proteins | sample 1553221 | NCBI WGS metagenome assembly OGQK01 (sample SAMEA2579996, study PRJEB22360) | human gut metagenome | biome: human gut; feature: human-associated habitat; material: faeces | place: Denmark | collected 2008/2010 | reverse complement strand
CTCTCCACTCTCCACTCTCCACTCTCCACTCTCCACTCTCCACTCTCCACTCTCCACTCTCCACTCTCCACTCTCCCGCTTCAGGCCTTTTTACTGGACAGGGAGAAGAGGGTTCCGTACAGTTTCCGCGATATTCAAGCGTTCCGAATTTATGGCAATTTCAGATTACATCGTGACCATTGGCCTGGAAGTCCACTGCCAGATCAAGACGAAGAGCAAAATGTTCTGCTCCTGCGAGACCGGCTTTGGCTTTGAACCCAATACGCGTGTGTGCCCCACCTGCCTGGGGCTGCCGGGCGCGCTGCCCGTGCTGAATGAGTTCGCCATTGAGCGCACCTTGCTGACCGGCCTGATGCTGGGATGCTCCAGCCCGGAGGTTTCCCAGTGGGACCGCAAGAATTACTTTTACCCGGACATGGCGAAGAATTACCAGACCTCCCAGCTGGACCTGCCGCTGTGCCTGGACGGGGAGGTGCCCCTGTATCCCTGGTCTTACCCGAATGACGTAATCAAGGCCGGCGTGCCCCCCTTCCGCACCGTGAAGCTGACCCGCATCCATCTGGAGGAAGACGCGGCGAAGATCTCCCACCACGCCAATTATTCCCTGATCGACTACAACCGCGCGGGGTCCGCCCTGATGGAGATCGTCTCCGACCCGGACATCGATACCCCGGAGGAGGCCTACGCCTACCTCAAGTCCCTCCAGCAGATTCTGAATTACGGGGACATTTCCGACGCGGACATGGAAAAGGGGCAGATGCGCTGCGACGTGAACATTTCCCTGCGTCCCCACGGCCAGAAGGAACTGGGGGCAAAGGTGGAAATGAAGAATCTCAATTCCATGTCCGCCGTGCGCCGGGCCCTTCATTATGAAATCCAGCGCCAGGCGGAAGAACTGGACATGGGCATCGCACAGATCCAGTCCACCCGCCGCTGGGACGACGAACGCGGGGAAAGCTCCATCATGCGCACCAAGGAAGACGCGCACGATTACCGCTATTTCCCCTGCCCGGACCTGGTGCCCGTGCACACGGCCCCTCTGGTGGAGAAGGTGCGCAGCCAGATTCCGGAATTGCCCCAGGAGCGCCAGAAGCGGTTCATGGAAGAATACGGCCTGAGCGAGTATGACGCCAACGTGCTGGTGGGAGACCTGGAGCTGGCCCGTTTCTTTGAAGAGGCGGCACGGGGAACCCCCAGCGGCAAGAAGATCGCCAACTGGGTCATCAACAATATTTCCGCCGTGCTGAATGAAAAAGGCATGCGCCCGTCCGAATGCCCGGTGAAACCCGGCGCCATCCGGGATCTGATCGCCATTATTGACGACGGCACCGTTTCCAACAACCAGGCCAAGGACGTATTCACCAAAATGTGGGAGGACCCGTCCCTCAACGCCCCGCAGGCAGCCAAGCTGCTCGGCTTCGAAAAGGCGGATTCCTCCTTCCTGGACGGTATCGTGCAGGAGGTCATTTCCGCCAATCCGGACAAGGTGGCGGAAATCCGGGGAGGCAACGACAAGCTGCTCAACTGGCTCACCGGCCAGGTGATGAAAGCCGCCAAGGGCAAGGCCAACCCGAAGATCGTGACGGAAGCGCTGAAGAAAGCGCTGTCAGCGCAGTAATTAGATACTAGAGATTAAAGATCAGATTTCCTTAACGGCCCACAGGCTGCCGCTTTTTCTCCAAACTCTCATCCCTGCTCACTGATTACTGCCCGCAGGCTGTGCCGCAGAGTTCTTACGGTTTGAACAGCTTCCGGTTCCCGGCCAGCGTGTTCCACACCTGCTTCACTTCCCCGGTCAGCGTCTGCTTGACCATGGCCAGGGAGAAGTCCGCGGCCTGTCCCAGGCTGATGTACGGGGGCAGCGCGATGGCGTCCCGGTCCACACGGGCGTCCAGCAGGGCAGCGCCCGGATAGTCCAGGAACGTTTTCACCATCTGGTCCACCTGGCTTGACTTGTCCAGTACAAAGCCCTTGATGCCTACGGCGTCCGCCACGGCGGCAAAGGAGGGGTTGTCCAGGTTGATCCCCCACGGAATCAGGCCCGCGGCCTGCATTTCCAACTGGATGAAGTCCAAGCAGTCGTTATTGTACACCACCAGCTTCACCGGCAGCTTGTACTGCGCGATGGTAATGAGGTCCCCCAGCAGCATGGACAGGCCGCCGTCCCCGCACAGGGCTACTACCTGGCGGTTTGGGTACGCCTTCTGGGCCCCGATCGCCATCGGCATGGCATTCGCCATGGAGCCGTGATTGAAGGAGGCCAGCGTTTTTCTGCCCAGCGTGGAGCACAGGAAACGCGCGCTCCAGATGCAGGGGGTGCCCGTGTCCACGGTGAATACGGCGTCCGGAGACGCGTACTTGTTCAGGGCGGAGGTCACCTGTTCGGGACGGATGGGTGATTCCCTGTCGTTCCCGTCCATATAGGCGTTCATGTCCTTCACGTCCTTGGCGTGGCGCTTCAGGGAGGCGTCCAGGTGGTCGGAATCCTTTTTCTCCTCCACCATTCCCAGCAGGGCGTCCACCGTGGCGCCCACGTCCCCGCAGATTCCCAGGTCCAGGCGGCAGCGGCGGCCCAGCACTTCCCCGCGGCGGTCAATCTGGACGATGGCGGGCTTGGTGGGAAGGAAGTTGAAGTAGGGGAAATCCGTTCCCCACATTACGATCAGGTCGCTTTCATGCATGGCCTTGTACGCGTCACCCCAGCCCAGCAGGCCGGTCATGCCCACGCCCACGGGGTTGTCATGCTCAAAATAGTCCTTGCCGCGCCAGGTGTAGGCAATCGGGGCCTTCACGCGGGCGGCGAGCTGCACCACCTTGTTTTCCGCTCCGGCGCAGCCGCCCCCGCAGAAGAAGGTGATGCGGCCGTGCGCAGCAAGCATCTGCGCCAGCCGCGCCACGGATTCATGGTCCGGCACCACGGTTTCCCGGCTAAAGGCGGGTGGGTGCACCAGGTCTTTGGCCTCCGCGGGGGCGTCCGCCACGTCGCCCGGCAGCACGATGACGCCCACGTCATGCAGGGAATAGGCATGCTGGATGGCGGACATCAGCACGCGGGGAGCCTGTTCCGCCGTGGAGGCCAGTTCCGCATAAGAACTGCATTCCTTGAACAGTTGTTCCGGATGGGTCACCTGGAAGTAGTCCACCCCCACCTGGCTCTGGGGAATGTGGGAGGCGATGGCCAGCACGCGGGCCCTGCTCCGGTGGGCATCATAAAGGCCATTGATCAAGTGAAGGTTGCCGGGGCCGCTGCTGCCGCAGCACACGGCCAGGTTGCCGGTCAGCTGGGCTTCCGCACTGGCGGCAAAGGCGCCCACCTCCTCATGTCTCATGTGGATCCATTCGATGGTTTTTTTTCTGCGGAGGGCGTCCGTAATGGGGTTCAGGCTGTCTCCCACAATGCCGTAAATACGCTTTACTCCCGCTTTTTCCAAGATTTCAACAAGCTGATCAGCTACCGTATACATGCAGATTAGACCAAAACCGGTTGAAAAAAATCAACGCTTGTGTGTCATAGGTACCGGAAGTTCCTTCCGCGCGGAAAACCATGACGGATTTTCAAACAGCCGCCTTGCCTGCCGGGAGGCTTTTTCCTTGAAGAAACCGCGCTGGGGTCTATCTTGGCAAGGTAGTTCCATTTTCCTTGATACCAAACCATGAAATTCCTCACTAAAGCTCTCCTGATGGCCGCCGTTCTGGGAAGCGCTGCCGCCGTTTCCGCAGCCGTCGTCTTCCCGGGCCCCACCCCCGGCGCGGCCAATGCGGAGCAGACGCCCTCCGGCTATACCCTTTCCAACAACATCCTGACGGCCAAATTCATCAACCGGGGCGGGAAGCTTTCCTTCGGAGGAATGACGTCCAAACTGGGGCCCGTAGCCAAGGCCGGGAATGAACTGTTCATCATCAACCTTCAGGACGGCCAGAGCATCAAGTCCTCCGACCTGAAGGCGGGAGACGTCAAACTCGTCACCCTCCAGCCCAACCCCAAGGCATTCAAGCTGGCGGACCGCTTCCCCGGAAGAGCCGTCACGGCCACTTTCCAGGCGCTGAACGGCTCCCTGCACATTTCCTGGCGCGCCGTACTCAGGGACAGTTCCCATTACCTGCGGCAGGAACTGCGCCTGGTGAGCACGAAGCCCATCCAGATGAAGAGCATCGTAGCCATGCAATATGACCTGATGGAAGGGAAGGCGGGCTCCCCCTCCGTTTCCGGCAACGCCAGAGGAGCACTCATCGTAAACGACCTGGCATTCACCGCCCTGGAAACGCCCATGGGCATCAACACCGTGGGAGGCTCCGGAAACGCGGAAGGAGGAGAGTCCGCAGCCTGGAACGCGGGCAAATGGTCCACGGCTTCATGGACGGGCAATTTCAACATTCCTCAGGAGCTGAAAAAGCAGTACGGGGAACAGGTGGCCTGCTCGGAAGGCCCCGTCACCATTGACGGCAAGGGGCCCTGCACCATTACCTTCCAGTACAAGGGAGGAGACAAGGGAAACAACAAGCTGAACACCGCCGGCGTGCAGATCCTTTCCGCCAAGGGGGCCGTCCTTGACTCCGACTTCCACGCCGGGAGTACCGGAGACGCCAATGCCAACAATTCCTACACCGTAAAAGTTCCCTCCAAGGGGAATTACCTGCTGCGCTACTGGGCCCAGACCAAGAGCGAACCGATTGCCAGCAAGGGGGAAATCACTTTCTCCCTGCCCGTGCGCACGCTGGAGGAAAAGGAAGACGCCCAGGCAGACGATTCCCAGCTCGCCCAGGGCGTCTGGAGCCGCAAAACCACCATGCAGCCCAGGGAGGTGTGGGAGGTATCCTCCGTCCTCGGCATCTTCTCCCCGGGCCAGAAGCGCCGTTCCTTCCTGGCCTATATGGAGCGTGAGCGCGTGATGCCCTACCGCCCTTTCATCCATTACAATTCCTGGTATGAACTGAATATCAACCGGAACAATGATTCGGACCCCGCCAAGCGCATGACGGAAGAACAGTGCCTGGCCGTCCTGAAGGATTGGCAGGAACAGTTTTTCCAGAAGCGCGGCATGTCCATTGACGCCTTCGTCTGGGACGACGGCTGGGACGAGTTCAACAGCCTGTGGGACTTCCACAAGATGTTCCCGCAGGGCTTCAAGCGCATTGACGCCGCCGCAGGCAGGCAGAAGGCGGGCATCGGCACCTGGCTGGGCCCGGTGGGCGGCTACGGAGCCTCCAAGGGCAAGCGTCTCGCCCACTGGAACGTGAAGCACCCGGACAACAAGATCGGCAATTTCCAGCTTTCCAACAAGGAATATTTTGATGCCTTTGTGGGCCGCTGCTCCCAGATGGTGAAGGACTACAACATGAAGTACTTCAAATTCGACGGCATCAGCACCCACTTCCACGCCAAGGGCCCCGGCAACGAGGAGGATGCGGAAGGCATCATCCGCGTGCTGAACGCCCTGCGCAAGAAGAAGGGGGACCTTTACATCAATTGCACCGTGGGCACCTGGGCCTCCCCCTTCTGGTTCCGTTATGCGGATTCCGTCTGGAGGCAGGAGAATGACTTCGGCACCATCGGCGTGGGCGACAACCGCGACAAGTGGATCACCTACCGCGACCGCCTGGTGCATGAGGTCTTCGTGCAAGGCTCCCCGCTGATGCCCATCAATTCCATGATGACCCACGGCCTGATGGTCACCAAGTTCGGGCCGCCCGCGTGCATGCCCCGCGACCCTGAAAACGTGAAGAAGGAACTGCGCTGCGCCACGGCCTGCGGCACCTCCCTCCAGGAGCTTTACGTGGACCGGGACCTGATGAACGCCAGGGACGGCATGCTGTGGGACGAGCTGGCCAAGGGCATCAAATGGATACGCCGCAACGCGGACGTTCTGGACGACGTGCACTGGGTGGGCGGCAATCCGTGGAACAAGGAGACCAATGAAGGGGCCGTGTACGGCTGGGCCGCGTGGAATAAAAACAAGGCCACCCTGGCCCTCCGCAATTCCTCCGACCAGGAAAAGAGCCTGACCGGCACCCTGCGCGGCATCCTGGACATTCCCGCGGACGTCAAGGGCTCCATCACCTTCAAGGATTCCTATGACGATCAGCGGGCGCTGGACGGCTTTTCCGGCAAGACCGTCAATATTGACAAGGAGCTCACCTTCACGCTGAAGCCCTTTGAAGTGCTGGTGTACGAAGGAGGAAAGGTCAAATAAAAGAGCTTCCGGAGCCACGCTCCCGGTCAAGCAGGAGCGGCACTTGAAAAACTACATCGAGTGAGGCTGGAAAAGCAGCCTCCCTCCCTTTTTTCCACCCGTCCCGCGACCGGGTCAGAACGTTTTCTCAAACGTCACCGCTTCCAGCGGGTCGGAGGGGTTGACCGGCATCACCAGGCATTCCGCATTCTCCCCGCCCAGGTACAGCGTCAAACTGCGGCCGGGAGAATAAACGATGGAGACGCCGTAATATCCCCCCTTTTTCACCAGGGACCAGGTTCCGCGGCAGGAGGAAACGAGGTCTTCCTCCAGCACGGAAAGGTCATCCCTGTCTTCCGGGCGGGAAATCCACCTGCCCCACGCCTCCGGGCGCGGGAAGGAGGAAATCTCGCACGTTCCGTCTTCATTCAGGAGAAGCGTGGAGGAGCTGACCTGGAAAAAGCGCTTCAGCTCCGGAGGCCGGAAAAACCACCGCTCCCTGGGGGAGGATTCCACCTCGTATTTTCCGGACAGGGCCTGGAGCTCCGGCTCCTGAATCCACAGGAAGGTCTTTTGATGCATCACCTGGCGGCACGCCAGGCCCACCACGGCCAGCAGGGAAAGAAACGCCAAGGCAAACGCCCACAGGGCCAGACGCTTTCTCCACCACGCATACACGGCGGCCAGTCCCGCCACGCTGCCCACGCAGACCCAGAACCCCCAGGAGCGGGAGAGGAAGGCAAGAGCGTCCGCCAGCACGGAAAGGCCATGAGAAAGATCGTTCCACATAGGTGCTTCAGAATCGCCGGAACTCCGCCAAAGTCAAGGCAACAATGCCGCCTTTTACGGCACGGGAGGCCAACCGCGCCGCCGCCTTCCAAAAAACTCCCGTCATCATCCCTGAAAATCCTCCTCCGCACTTTTCTCACGGACTCCAATCAGGTAAAGAAATATCTCAACCATGAAGAGCGCAGCACATCACCAAGGGCTTTCGGAACAGCAGGTTCTGGAAAACCGGACCAAATACGGTGTCAATATCCTGACGCCCCCGGAAAAGGAACCCCTGTGGAAGCAGTTCCTGGAGAAATTTTCAGACCCCATCATCAAGATTCTGCTGGTGGCCCTGCTCCTGTCCGTAGGCGTGGCCTGCTACCAGTTCTTCACCGGAGCGGAACCGGCCAGCGTCTTCCTGGAGCCCGTGGGCATCCTGGTGGCCATCCTGCTGGCCACCTGCGTGGGCTTCGCCTTCGAGGTGAGCGCCAACAAGAAGTTTGAAATCCTGAACCAGGTCAATGACGACACCATGGTCCAGGTCATCCGCGGCGGCAATATCCGCGAACTTCCCCGCCGGGACGTGGTGGCGTCATCCTGAATACGGGGGAGGAGGTCCCGGCGGACGGCGTCCTGCTGGAAGCCGTTTCCCTCCAGGTCAACGAATCCACGCTGACGGGGGAACCCCTCATCAGCAAAACCACGAATGAGGCGGAATTCAAGAAGGACGCCACCTATCCCTCCAACCACGTTCTGAAAGGAACCACCGTGGTGGACGGCCACGGCATCATGGAAGTGACGTCCGTAGGGGACAAAACGGAATACGGCAAGGTCTACGAAGGCTCCCAGATCGACAATAAGGTGCAGACGCCCCTCAACCGCCAGCTTTCCAGGCTGGGCGACCTCATTACCTGGGCCAGCTACGCCATCGCCGCCCTCATCATCATCGGACGCCTCACCCTGTACTTCTCCCATCTGCCCGGCCCCGTGGAATGGCTGAGCGCGGGAACCTACATTCTGAACACCGTCATGATCGCCGTGACCGTCATCGTGGTTACGGTGCCGGAAGGGCTGCCCATGAGCGTCACCCTGAGCCTGGCCCTGAGCATGAAGAGCATGCTCGCCAACAACAACCTGGTGCGCAAGATGCACGCCTGCGAAACCATGGGGGCCGCCACCGTCATCTGCACGGACAAGACGGGAACCCTGACGCGCAACCAGATGAACGTGTACAAGGCGGATTTCTACGGCCTGGGGAACGCCGCCCCGGCGGACGACGAGCTGGGCGACCTGATCCGGGAGGGCATCACCGTCAACTCCACCGCCTTCCTGGACTATGCGGACCCGGAACACATCAAGGCCCTGGGCAATCCCACGGAAGGGGCGCTCCTCCTGTGGCTGCACGGGCTGGGCGTGAATTACCTGGATCTGCGGGAAAACGCCCGCGTGCTGGAACAGCTCACCTTTTCCACGGAACGCAAGTACATGGCTACCGTGGTGGAATCCCCCCTGCTGGGCAAGAAAGTCCTTTACGTGAAGGGCGCGCCGGAAATCGTGCTGGGCCTCTGCTCCACCGTCCTGACTCCGGAAGGCCAGGCGCCTGCCGCGGACATGCGCCCCGCCATTGAGGAACAGCTCCTGGCCTACCAGAACCAGGCCATGCGCACGCTGGGCTTCGCGTACCGCATCCTGGAGGATGACGCCCCGGTATTCGAGGACGGCCGCGTCATCCGCAAGGACCTGGTTTACCTGGGCATCGCCGCCATTTCAGACCCCGTCCGGGACGACGTGCCCCAGGCCGTGAAGGATTGCATGGATGCGGGCATCAATATCAAGATCGTCACGGGGGACACCCCCGGAACCGCACGGGAAATAGGCCGCCAGATCGGCCTGTGGACGGAGGCGGACACGCCGGACCGCCTGATGACGGGCGTGGAGTTTGAGCAGACGCCGGATGCGGAATTGCTGGACCGCGTGATGGACCTGAAAATCATGTGCCGCGCCAGGCCCATGGACAAGGAACGCCTGGTGAAGCTGCTCCAGAAGAAGGACCAGGTGGTGGCCGTGACCGGGGACGGCACCAACGACGCCCCCGCCCTGAACGCCGCGCAGGTGGGCCTCTCCATGGGGGACGGCACTACCGTAGCCAAGGAGGCCAGCGCCATCACCATTCTGGACAATTCCTTCATGAGCATTTCCCGCGCCGTCATGTGGGGACGCTCCCTGTACCGGAACATCCAGCGCTTCATCGTCTTCCAGATGACCATCAACGTGGCGGCCTGCCTCATCGTGCTCATCGGCGCGTTCCTGGGAACGGAATCCCCCCTCACGGTCACGCAGATGCTGTGGGTGAACCTCATCATGGATACCTTCGCCGCGCTGGCCCTGGCCTCCCTGCCGCCGGACAAACGCGTGATGCAGGACCCGCCGCGCAAGACCACGGACCACATCATCACCCGTCCCATGGGCCGGAACATCCTGGGCGTGGGCATCCTGTTCGTGGCCTTCCTGTTCGGCCTGCTGCAATATTTCAAGCATGCGGACATCACCAGCCTGACGCAGTTCAGCCTCAGCGGCTACTTCGGCAGCTACCTGGACTTTTCTTCTCCGGAGCATGAACTGACCGGCTATGAACTGTCTCTGTTTTTCACCATCTTCGTCCTTCTCCAGTTCTGGAACATGTTCAACGCCAAGGCTTTCAACACGCACCAGAGCGCCTTTGCCCGCATGGGCGCCAGCATCGGGGGCTTCGGAGTGGTGGCTCTGCTCATCCTAGCCGGGCAATACCTCATCGTCACCTTCGGCGGCAAGATGTTCAACGTGGTGCCCCTGAGCTGGACGGACTGGGGCATCATCTTTGCCGGCACCTCCCTCGTCCTGTGGATCGGAGAGCTGGTGCGCGCCTTCACGCCGGACAAATCCTCCGCCCGCCCGTAAGACGTCCCGCCGCGTCATCCGGGTGAAAATCCACCTGCATGACACGGACAGCGCTGCCGCCCGGAAAGCCTTCTTTCAACAAAGGAGGCCGCCGGCGTGTCATTCACAGCATGGACTTGACACGCCTGACGGGCTCTATCTCCGGTTCCGCCGTTCTCCTTTTCCTGTTCTCCCTCCTTTTTTCCGGGTGTAAAAAGACGGAACAGGCGCCGCATGAAACGCCCACGCTTATTTACGAACAGCCTGTTGCCATGGACATCCCGGTGATGGGAAGCTGGGTGGGCCATCTGGATGGCGTGGACAACGCCTCCATCGTTCCCCAAATCACGGGCTACCTGCAAACGCAGAATTACGCCAACGGCGCCATTGTGAAGAAGGGGGAGGTGCTTTTCCGCATTGACGATTCCACCTTCAAGGACCAGGTCTCCAGGGCCAAAGCCACGCTGGAACAGGCGCAGGCCCAGCTCCAGCAGTTGAATTATGACGCGGAAATTTACAAGCCCCTGGCCGCGGAGAACGCCATTTCCAAGCAGAAGTACGAGGATACGCGCCTCTCCGCCATTGCCGCAGAAGCACAGGTGCAGCAGGCCACGGCGGCCCTGGCCCTGGCTGAAAAGAATCTTTCCTATACGGTGCTGTATGCCCCCTTTGACGGAATCGCCGGCATTTCCAAGACGAATATAGGCGACCTGGTCAGCCCGGAAAGCGGCCCCCTAGCTGTCGTCTCCTCCGTCAATCCCATCCGCGTCAATTTTGCCGTCACCCAGCAGGAATGGATCCAGCAGGCCGGCAAGAACGGGAATGAGGGCGTCCAGACGGGCAGCAAGCTGGATATCACGCTGAAAGACGGTACCAAATACCCGGAACAGGCTACGGTGGTAGCTATTGACCGGGCGTTCAACCCCCAGACGGGCACCATCCGCGTGCAGGCCAACCTTCCCAATGCGGACTACCTGCTGCGGCCCGGCATGTTCATCATCGCCACGGCCCGGCTGGCCACCGTCAAAAACGCGCTGACCGTTCCGGCAAAGGCCCTTCTTTCCACGCAGGGGCGCTTTTTCGTCATTGCGCTGGATGAGAACAACCATCCTTCCATCATTCCCGTGCAGGCCGGAACGCAGCTCGGCGACCGGCAGCAGGTCATTCCGCTGAAACCGGATTCCCTCACCCCGCAGAGCAAGGTGGTCGTGGACGGCCTTCTCCAGGCGGAAATGGCCTCCAGAAACCCGGCCGCACGCCTGAAAGCGGTACCCGCCAGCAACCAATAAGCCCCTCCCGCCATGGCCGATTTCTTCATCAAGCGCCCCATCCTCTCCATCTGCCTCTCCATCATCATCGTCCTGCTGGGGACCTTCTCCATTCTGCGCCTGCCCATTTCCGAGTACCCGGACATCATCCCCCCCTCCATCCAGGTGACGGCCACCTATCCCGGGGCGGACTGCGAGACGGTGGTCAAGTCCATCGCCTCCCCCATTGAGCAGCAGATGTCCGGCGTGGACGGCATGTCCTACATGACTTCCGTCAATACCAACAACGGGCAGATGAGCATGATGATCCTCTTTGAGATCGGCACTGAGGCGAACATGGACCAGGTGCTTTCCTACCTGCGCTACGGGCAGGCCACCTCCCAGCTTCCGCCGGAAGTCAGCGAGCTGGGCGTCTCCCTGCGCAAGACCAGCGGGCTGCCCGCCCTGGTCGTCAGCCTTTATTCCCCCCAGGGAACCTATGACGGCCTCTGGCTGGCCAATTACGCGTATATCAACATGGTGGACGCCATCAAACGCGTACCCGGAGTGGGCGACGTGCAGGTGTTCGGCTCCGGCCGCTACGCCATGCGCATCTGGCTGAATCCGGAAAAGATGGCCGCCCTGAACATTACGGCCCGTGACGTGATGCTGGCCGTGCAGGCCCAGAACGCCGTGAACCCGGCGGGCAAGATAGGCGCGCAGCCCGCTCCGCCGGACCAGCAGCTTTCCTTCACCGTGAAGGCGCCCGGCCGCCTGACCAGCGTGAAGGAGTTTGAAAACATCGTGGTGCGCGGACAGGGCAGTTCCATCGTGAGGGTGAGCGACGTCGCCCGAGTGGAGCTGGGTTCGGAGACCTACAGCCTCAGTTCTTCCGTAAACGGCATGGCCGCCGCCTCCATCGGCATTTACGAGGCGCCCGGAGGAAACGCCATCAAACTGGTAGACAATATCAAGGCCCTGCTGAAAGACACCAACATGCCCCCCGGCATGGATTACCTCGTTTCCCTGGATTCCACCCTGGCCGTCCGCGCCGGGATTGATGACATCGTCAGCACGCTGGTGATCGCCCTGGGCCTGGTGGTGCTGGTAGTCTTCATCTTCCTCCAGGGCTGGCGCGGCACGCTGATTCCGGCCTTCGCCGTGCCGGTGTCCATCGTGGGCGCCTTCATCGCCTTTCCGTTTTTCGGCTTTTCCATCAATACCATCTGCCTGATGGGGCTGGTGCTGGCCATCGGCCTGGTGGTGGACGACGCCATCGTGGTGGTGGAAGCGGTGAAGAACCATATTTCCAACGGGGAAAAGCCACTCCAGGCCACCATTGCGGCCATGAAGGAGGTATCCGGCCCCATCGTGAGCACGGCCCTGGTGATTTCCTGCGTGTTCGTGCCCACGCTGCTGCTGCCCGGCGTCACGGGCAAGCTGTTCGAACAGTTCGCCGTGACCATCGGCATGTCCATCATCATTTCCGCCTTCTGCGCCCTTTCCCTCAGCCCCACCCTGTCCGCCGGGCTGCTGAAGGAGGGAAAAGCGGATTCCATTCCCCTGCTGGGGCCCTTTTTCAAGTTATTCAACAAGGGCTTCAACAAGGCGCGCGACTGGTACGTGGAAATCTGCGCGAAGCTCATCCGGCACATGTGGCTTTCCATCCTGCTGCTGGCCGCCATGACCGCCCTCCTCTTCCCTCTGGCCAAGCTCATTCCCACCGGCTTCCTTCCCAATGAAGACCAGGGCTACCTGTTCGGCGGCGTGGAACTGCCGGACAATACCTCCCTGAACGTCACGGCGGCTACCGCCGCGCGGATTGAACAGCTCATCCGGGAAGATCCGGGCGTGGAAGTGGTCACCACCGTGAACGGGTTCAACCTCATCAGCTCCGTCCAGAGTTCCTCCAATTCCTTCTTCTTCATTTCCCTGAAACCGTGGTCCGAACGCACCGCTCCGGGCATGACGGCGGACGGCATCGCCGCCCGGCTGAAAAGCAAGCTGAATGCGGAGATTTCCTCCGGCATGGCGTACGTGGTCCCGCCGCCGCCCCTGCCGGGTGTAGGCACGTCCGGAGACGTCACTTTCCTGCTGGAAGACCGCCAGGGCATCGGGGAGAAATTCCTGGCCGCCAATACGTCCAGATTCATCGAGGCCGCGGAAAAGAGGCCGGAAATCGCGGGCATCAGCAATTTCATGTCTCCCTCCAACCTTCAGTACAATCTGAACGTGAATACGGAGCAGGCCACCCTCCAGAACATGAACGTGGATGAGATTTACGCCACCATCCAGGCGTACATGGGCAGTACCTTCCTGAATAATTTCAATATTTACGGGCAGGAATGGCAGGTGTACATGCAGGCGGACGCTCCGTACCGGGACAGCATCGACAAGCTTTCCATGTTTTACGTGCGCAATAATGACGGGGCCCCTGTCCCGCTGGATTCCGTCATCAACGTCACGCACGGGTGGGCGCCGGAATTCCTGATCCGCCAGAACATGTTCAATAGCTCCCAGCTCAACGTCACCCCGGCTCCGGGCTATTCCTCCGGGCAGGTCATGAACGCCCTGGAGGAAGTCTTCGCCCAGACGATGCCCTCCGGCATGGGGTATGACTACTCCGGCATGAGCTACCAGGAAAAACAGGCGCAGAAGGGCATCACCATCGGCATGATCTTTGCGGCGTCCGCCGTGTTCGTCTTCCTGATCCTGGCGTCCCTGTATGAGAGCTGGTCCCTGCCCGTAGCCGTCTTCATGACCGCCCCCATCGCCATCCTGGGCGCATTCCTGGCCCTGTGGATGTTCGGACTGAACCTGAACATTTATTCGGAAATCGGCCTCATTGTGCTGATTGCGCTGGCGGCCAAGAATGCCATCCTCATCGTGGAATTCGCCGTACTGGAATTGCGGCAGGGCACGGACCTGCTCACGGCCACGCTGGACGCGGCCAGAATCCGCCTGCGCCCCATCCTGATGACTTGCTTTGCCTTCATCATGGGCTGCCTTCCCCTGGCCGTAGCCACGGGAGCGGGAGCGGCGGCGCGGCAGGTGGTGGGCGTGGGGGTCATCGGCGGCATGATTACGGCCGTCTTCATCGGGGTATTTTTTATCCCCTCTTTCTTTTACCTGATTGCCAAGCTGGCCAAACTGGACAAGAAAGCGGCACGGGAACTCCAGGAAAAGGCCCAGGGAGCGCCCGCCCCGGCGAAGTAGGCCAAGCCGTACGCCCGGAACGGGAAAGCCTGCGCGGGCCCCTTCTCCCTACATCCAGAATATCCAGGCCCAGAAGGCCTTCACGAAGACGAGCACCACATTGATCAGCAGGCCCACCTTCACCATGGTCATCTGAGGGAATTTTCCCGTGGCGAAGGCCAGGGCGTTGGGAGGCGTGGAGACTGGCAGCATGAAGGCGCAGGAGGCCCCGATGCCTACCAGAAGCACCAGCGGCGTGGCGGACATGCCCATGGCGGAGGCCACCGTCACCATCAGCGGGGCCACCAGGGCCGCGCTGGCCGTATTGGAGCAGAATTCCGTCAGGGACGTGATGAAGAGGCTGATGATGAGCAGGATGATAAGGGGATTCCTCCCCATGGCCAGGGCAGAGACCTGGTCCGCCAGGAATCCCGCCGCCCCCGTCTGAACGAGGATGCTGCTGAGCGTGATGCCGCCGCCGAACAGCAGCAGAACGCCCCAGTCCGTATTTTTGGCGATGCCGCCCCAGTTGATGACTCCGCACAGGGGCAGCAGCACCGCGGCGCACAGCGCAATGAGCGTGTCCATGGACGAAATGCCGCCCAGAGCGGAGGAAAGGAAGCTGCTGCACATCCAGCTCCCGGCTACCAGCATGAAGAGAACCAGCACGCGCACCTGCTTGGCATTCAGCCGGGCCTCCGCATCCTCCCCTGCCGCCGGGGCCATGTCCACATGCAGCCCCAGCCGCGGACGGAAGAACAGGTACATCAGGCAGAAGACAATCACCCCGAATACCAGGACAATGGGCATGGCAATCCGGAACCATTCCGCGAACCCCATGCCAAGTTCATGCGCCGCAATGGCGTTGGGAGGCGACCCCACCAGCGTTCCCATGCCGCCGATGGAGGCGCTGTACGCCACCCCCAGCACGGCGAAGGGAGCCGTCGTCTTGAGCTTTTCCGCCGGAATGCGGTCCAGCAGGCCGATAACCAGCGGGAGCATCATGGCCGCCGTGGCCGTGTTGGACATCCACATGGAGAGGAACGCCGTAGCCAGGAAAATCAGGATCAGAGCCATCCCCAGGCTTCCGCGCGCCATGCGGAGGATTTTTCCCGCCAGCCAGGTATCAATTTTCTGTTCGTGCAGCGCCCCGGCCAGCGCAAAGCCGCCGAAGAACAGGAAAATGGTGGGATCCGCAAAGCCGGACAGGGCCTTCGCCCCCGGAAGAATCCCCATGAACATGGCGAGCACCGGCACCAGCAGGGCGGTCACGGTCACATGCAGGGCTTCCGTCAGCCACAGAATGCCGATGAAGGTGAGAACGGCCAGCCCCCTGGCTACCTCCGGCTCCACGGGAAGCCACTTGAGCATGGCCAGGAAAAGAAGCACGTCACACGCAATGATGATGTAATTGCGGTGCCCCTTGGCGGTGTCTGTCGTACGATGGCGCATGGTTGAAAAAATGGTGTTATCTTATTTTGTACGCCTTCGGGAAACAGAGTCAACTTCATTCCGGAAGATGCCAGGGGGGGACCCGACCTTGCCTACTCCCGAGCAAGTACGTAATCCCGCGCGCAGCGACCGGATACGGACGGACCGGAGGAACAGAACCTTCCGGTCCGTCCCGTTTTCCTCATCAGAAGGCGGAGGTTTCCGGACATGCAAAAAGCCGCCCGCAAACGCGTGGCGGCTTGTAAAAAACTGTTTGATCGACGCGCGGAGGGGGTAGCCCTCCGCCCGGGCAATTATTCAGCGGCGGGTTCGGCGGCCTTCTTGGCAGCCGGCTTTTTGGCGGGAGCCTTCTTGGCGGCGGCAGCCTTGGTTTCAGTCTTCTTGGCTGGGGCCTTGGCCGCGGTCTTTTTGGCGGGAGCTTCCTTGGCGGCAGGCTTGGCGTCCTTGGCAACGGGAACGGCCAGACGGATAGGCGTATTGGAATTCAACTTGGACTGTTCCTTCTTACGCTTGATGTATTCAATACGTCTGCGGCGCTTGCTGACTTTGCGGATTTGCTGTCCCATAGTGATAATTGCTATGATATTTACTAATTCTTAAAAGCTCCATGTGGCACATGGGCGTGGATACAACTATCAACCCCGCCTCCCATACGCAAGCACAAAGCGTTATTAAGGCACAGAAAGACGGCGGCAGTCCCCGCTTTTCCCAACCGGGGCCGGAAAAAGGGAACGGCGGCAAGCAGGGCGGAACGAAAGCCCCCCCTACCACAATTTCAGCGCATCCACCCGGACCGGATGTTCCCAGCGCAGGTGGTCCCGGATGGCGGCGGCAATGAATTCCAGGCCGCGCTCCACCGCCATGACCAGTCCGTCCCCGGCAGCCAGCCGCGCCGCGATGGAGGCGGACAGGGAGCAGCCCGTTCCATGCGTGCTCACACCCCGCACACGCGGGCGGTCCCATTCCCCCAGCATGCGGCCGTCCGGCCCGGCCAGAACGTCCCGGCAATCCCCTTCCAGGTGGCCGCCCTTCAGCAGGACGGGGCACCCGTACCTGATGGCAAGGCGCGCGGCGGCCTCCGGCAGTTCATCCCTTTCAGGGTTGACGGAGGAGCGGAGCAGCACGGCGGCTTCATCCAGATTGGGGGTCAGCAGGGCCGCGCCCGGCAGCAGAAGTTCTTCATAAACGGCCACAGCTTCCTCCCGCATCAGGCGGTCCCCCGCCGTGGCAATCATGACAGGGTCCACCACCACGGGAATATCCGCGGCGGAAAGCACCTCATGCACCGCGCGGACGATGGCCGGAGAGTACAGCATGCCCGTCTTCACGGCAGCTACGGGAAAATGCTCCAGATTAATCTTCACCTGGTCCGCGACCAAGGCAGGGTCCACCTCCTGGATGCCGCGCACCAGTCCCGGCACCTCGGAAACGACGCAGGTGACGGCCGTCAGCGCAAACGCCCCCATGGCATGGGCCGCCTTCATATCCGCCTGAAGTCCGGCCCCTGCGGAGGAGTCAGAACCGGCAACCGTCATCATTACGGGAATACTCATGCCCCTGTTTTTAATCGGGAGGGAAGCCCTTGAACATCCAAAAATCCGCACGCACCGCCTCAATGTCACAAATCCGGGTGGGAAAATGCCGCGGGAATGCCACAATCCGCCCATGACGCACGCCGCCCCTGCCCCGGACGAACAGGAATTCTGGCTTTTCATTCAGGACGCGCCCCTGCCGGCGGCGGAGGAATTGCAGAAGAACATGTTCCGCCTGGACGCCTGCTTCCGGCTGAACCTTTCCGGCGCGCCGGAAAACGCGCCGGACCATGTGCTGGAGGGGGAATACCTGGACGAAGAGGGGGAATCCCAGCTTGACGTGTTCTGGGTCATGGAGACGGACGACGCGCGCCAGGCCTTCAAGAGGGACCGCTCCGCCCTCCGGCAAATAGGGGACCGCACCAAGATGCTGCGTTTCATCCTGGAAGACGAATGCGCCCTGGGCCATGTGTTCGCCATGATTCACGCCATTCTGGAACACCGGGACGGCCTGCTGGTCATCCCGGACGACCGGGGGAACGTCATCCTGGAACGGCGGCAGGCCCTGGAATTCCTGAGCCGGGGAAATCCGGGAAGACTAGCGTTCCTCCGTCTGCGGGGCACGGCGGCCCTCCCGCTCCGCATTCAGTTGGAGCGCCTTCTTTTTCCAGACTTCCGCCATGTCCGCATCCTGCGGGGTTCCCTTTCCGGTGCTGTAGCAGACGGAAAGCATCAGCATGGCGTTGACGTGGTCCTGCCCGGCGGCCAGCCGGAGCCAGTTGAACGCCTTGCCTTCATCCACGGGTACGCCGGAGCCTTCCAGATACGCCAGCCCCACGATGTACTGGGCACGGGCGTCCCCGGCGGAGGCCGCCTGCTCATACCATTTCATCGCGCGCTTCATGTCCTGCGCCACGCCCTCCCCTTTCGCATAAATGTTCCCCAGATAGACGGAGGAAGGCGTATTTCCCCCGTTGGCGGCCTTTTCCAGCAAGACGCGCCCGGAAGCAGGATCCTTGTCAAAGCCCAGCTTCCCCTCCATGCAGGCCCGGCCCAGCAGGCCCATGGCCGCCGGATGCTCTTCATCCGCCGCCTTGTGCCACAGCTCCAGGGCCTTGTTCCGGTCCTGATCCGCTCCATCCCCCTTGAAATACATCATGCCCAGCATGTACAAAGCATTCCCCCGCTGGGTGCCGGGACGCGCCAGCCCGTATTCAAACCACTCCGTGGCCGCTCCGGCATCACGCTTGACGCCAGTTCCGTACAGGAACATGGCGCCGATAACCGTTTCCCCCGAATATCCGGAACCTGTTTCCGCCACGGAGTCACACCAGGAGCGCACATCCAGCGGATGAGCCCAGCCGTTCTGCAATCCCTCCGCATACAGGGCCGCCACGTCATTGAGCGTCTTCACGTACTCCCTGTCATTCCCTTTCTCACGGGCGGCTTTGGCGGAGGCGGCGTCCAGGCGTTCCCGCCAGGCTGCGGCCTCCCCCTTTTCTGCGGCAGGCTCTTCTCTATTCCCGGCAGGGGCGGCCTGCTTTTCCCCGGCAGCGGGCTTGCGGTCACACCCGCACCACAGGAGGGAGGCGGAGGCGGCTACGCACAAGGCGGCAGTTTTTTTCATCATGCACATTACCATAGGACAGCCGCACGGAGCTGCCAAGAAGAGAAATGGCGGAAATGCCGCAGCCGTCACCGCTGGGGAACACACAAGATGCCCCAGGCGCCGCGGAAGCGGGATTTTCTCTTTTAGCATTGAATATTTCCCTATTTTTGTTCTACTGGAACCAGTTCAACCTCTGATGAAATCCGTACCGCGCCTGTATCTCCTGACGTGCCTGGGCCTGGCGTCCCTGGGAAGTTTCTGTTACCGTGGTTCCGCGGCGGAACTTCCTGTAAAATACATCTTTGAACTGTCGAATGAACCGGTAAAAGTGCGTCCAGGAAAAATAGACACCAAGAGCGTTTTCTTCCCCAAATACGCGCGTGGCACTTCTCCGGAAGCCCTGAAGCGGCAGGCCGCCCTCTTCCAGTCCCAACTAGGGCAGCCCGCTCCCCGGAGCAAACCGGCCATCAGCATCCACATGAATGACGACAGGACGGAAACGGACGAGAATGCCCGGTCAGGCTATGAATTCTACCATCCGGACAACAAGGAGGGGCTCATCATCACGACGGAGACGCCGGACGAGGAAGTCTGGCTGAACGATGGAGACCCGGACAGCCCTTTTTTCCACACGCCCCGTTCCGCCACCAATACGGAAATCCGTGAAATCTCCACGCCCTCCGATGTCTGGCCCGCCTGGAACGAAGCGGAAGTCAACCTGCACATGAACCTTCCGGAATCGTCGCCGCGCCCTTTTGTGATTCAACCGGCGCCGTCCGGAGCCATCCGCACCATTATTAAATCCTTCAATGGAGCCATTTTTGAGGCGGACACCCAGCCCATGCATCCCGTGTGGGACCAGCTCCCCCCCGGGTACGTTCCCATTCCGGCGCTCCCCGCTTACCAGCCCACCGTGCTGAGGAAACTGCAATAGCGGCGGAGGGGATCAGAACTTGAACCGGACGGCCCCGAAAACGGACCATCCGTTGAAGGCCCTGGCCGTTGTTGAGTCCACGCGGCTGGTGACGTATTCCACCGCCAGCATCAGCTTGACCGCATTGACGGCCTCCGGGCACAGGTAGCAGTTCAGCCCCAGGTAAAAGGAATGCATGCTGTCCACCCACGCGGGGTAATGGGTGACGCTGGGCACATACCGCGTATTCAGCTTCACGGAGCGGTTTCCGAAGGAACACTGGTACTGAAAGACGCCTTCCAGGTGGGGGGAAATCCGGTAAACGGGCTGGAGAACCAGGCCGTACACGTTCTTTGCGCCCGGCTGGCCCACAATTCCCACGCCCGCCAGCAGGTTCCCCATCACGGAAAAAGCGCCGCGGCTGGCGTCCCAGCTCAGGGAAATTACATCCTGCGCGCCCGTTCCGCAGTAATCGGAAGAGGAGGGAATCTTCCTTCCCCGCCACTCCGTAAAATTATGGGCGTACTGGTACCCCAGGGTCTGGCTGTCCCACATGGGGGAAGCCACCTTCCACCTCATGGCGTTCAGGGCAAACAGGTTGTCCGCGGAGTGGAACTGGATTTCATCCTTCAAATCCGTACCGTTCGCGTTCAGGTAAATGCCGTAGGAATGGTACAGGCTCCCGGCGTCCTTCTGGAAATTGGCCTCCAGCCCCCAGTTGGAAATGGGAATCAATTCATTGCACAGGGCGGACCTCTCCACCGTTTTAATCCGGGAGGAAGCCAGGCAGTATTCCGACGTCAGGTGCGGGGTCAGCTTCCCGGCCCTGAATTTGACGCCGGGCGTGGTCTTTTCCAGATAAAGCTCATACAGGGACCACTCCGTACGGCTGCCAGTCCATTCGCCGCGCACTTCGCGGTGGCGGCCTTCCAGGTCCCCCACGTTCGTCAGGTTGGACAGGCGCCAGGAGCCGTCCCCCATCACAACGTCGCCGCCCAGATAAGCGCGGCGCCACTCGCTGTTATGACCGCCGGAAGAAGGGCAGAACTTGTTGGCTCCATTGGGGCTGAGGGCTGCCGTCTGGTACTGGCCGATCAGGGTCAGCTTCACCTTTCTGATCCATGAGGAATCATTCCGGTACAGAACGGGCCCGCGGTCCAGCACACGGCATATGGACGGCAGAGAATCCCCGGAAGCCGGGTGAAACTGCGCCGCTCCCGCGCCGGCCTCCGCCACGGGAGAAGCGGCGCACCAGCACGCGGCAAGCAGGCAATTCCCCAGAAAAACAGGTTTCATCATAGGCTCAACAAACAGGTTGCAGGACGCACACCTTAAGGGGGCCCCTCCGGAAATCAAGCCCGGATGTTTCTTTTGACATTGCAGTTTTCCAAAGAGCCATGTTATGAAAAGCGATAGCTATGGACACTCCAACACGCCCCTCTCTCTGGAAATACTTCATCCTGTGCCTGACGAAAAAGTACTGCGCCTTCTCCGGAACGGCTCCGAGGCGAGAGTTCTGGGGCTTCTACCTCTTCCTGTACATCTTCTCCTTCGTCTTCGGCATTGCCGGCGGAGTCCTCTTTGCGATATCGCTTCCGTGGGGGGAAATAGCGGGCGTGCAGGACCCGGAGCAAATCCGGGCCATTCTCTATCCTCACATCGCCTCTTTCGTCCTCACCGTGCAAATCATCATGATAGCCTTCTATCTGCCCATTTGGGGCGTCACCATCAGGAGGCTCAGGGACGCGGGGTTCAGTACGGCGTGGGGTTACGGCTACATTGCTCTGGGTGCCGTCGGCTTCATGAATTGGGCCATTCTTGATCATTTCCAATATGTGGGGGGAACCGTGACGCAGTTCTTGGGCATCATTTCCACCGCCTACTGGCTGCTCCTCCTCATTCTGGCATGCTTCCCCACCCGGCCCGCGGTGGAGAACACGCCTGAATAACCACTTCACGCTCCTGCCGGGAGAGGCCGTAAACGCCTTCCACCAGCTCATTCATCCGTTCATCCCCTTCCGCGCAATACCGCGCCGCGAGGGCATCCGCCAGTTCTTCCACCTCCCGCAGCACGGAAAGGCCGGGCACCCGGATGGGAACGCGGAGGATGGGTGCCGTATCCATCTGGAAAAAATCCCCCTGCATCTTCCCCCTGCGGAGAAACCAGAACTGCATGAGGCGTGAATTGAGCAGGGCGGCCAGGTACTTCATGCTTACGCGTTCCGTGCGTATCACGTTAAACGCCATCATTACATAAGCCTCATCCTCAGTGTAGGCGAAGGTGGGCCGGGCGCACTTCCGGACAGCCAGAATCTTGGGACCGGGAAGGAAGAACCGTTCCTTCCGGGGCCAGTGCACATGATAGTACTCCATGCGGCCCATGCGGGTTTCCCGCCGGGCTTCCATCAAGGGACGGAACTTTTCCAAATGGCGGAGAAGCGTGACGGCCTGTTCCGACCCGTTGGACGGAGTCAGGTAGAGCAACACCTTTTCCGGAGCTTTCAACGAGTATCTTCCCGCCAGGGCGGGTTCATACAGGGGCTTGAGAAAACGCCGTTCCGCTGCCGGCAACCGGTTGAAATACCCCTGCGGCACCACAAACACCCCTTCTCCCCTCCGGATGCCGGACCGCTGCACTACTTCCGGCGCCAGGTTCTCCAGCGCAAGGGCGGAAACGACGTCGGGGTTCGGCACAATCCCCTGCGTCATTTCCTTCGCGGCATCCAGACTGAAATTCCGGCAGCTCTCCATCTTCTCCAGAACGTTCCATTCGGCCGCAGAGCAGAAAAACAATCCTTCCTTGACGCATGCTCCGGCATCTTCCGGCAAAGGAAACCGGCAGTACGGTTCATGTTCCAGAAATGATTCCACCTCTTCCATGGGACCGCAAAAACGGCGGTATTCCGGAACCGGGAGTCCTTCCCCATCCCCCTTCTTTTCCGCCAGAACGGTCATGGTATGAACCCGTGCGGCTTCAAACACCCGGCAAGCCCCGAAATCCGACAAACGCAGCAAGCCGCAATCTTCCAGCAGCTTGCTGCGAAGGGGAACCGCTCCGGCATTCGCCATCCACCTGTTGGGAACAACCAAATGCATCACGCCCCCCTGTTTCAGGGCATCCAGCCCCACACAGGCGAACACGTACCAGTAATCCATGCGGGAAGAACAGTAGGAAGCCAACGGAGAAGACTTCAGACGGTCAAACAGCTCCTTGTTCCCTTTTTCCCCGACAAAAGGGGGGTTCCCGATTACCAGGTCAAAGCCTCCGTCCGCCATTACCGCTGAAAGGCCCTGCCGCCAGACGCCATCCGCAGACATGTCCAGGCTGTCCCCGCACAGCAGGTGGTCCCGGAAAACCCCTTTTCCTCCGGCAGCGAGCCATGCACAGTGAAAACGGAAACGGGCCACATCCAGCGCCTCCGCACAAACATCCACCCCGTAAATATTCTCTTCCAGAATGGTACGGACTAGATCAGCCTCCGTGTATTCCGGCTCCAGACGCTTTCTGCGCGCGGCAAGCTCCCGAAGCATTCCCATGGTGAATGCCCCCGCCCCGGCGGATAAATCCAGCACCCGGATATTTCTCAGCAACCCGGCTTCCTCATTACCATTGTGGGTAGCAGGCAATCTGGATACCAGCCAAGAGGATACCGCCTCCCGGGCCATCCAGCGGACCAGGAAGCCGGGAGTATACACGGTTCCGGAACGGCGGCCATCCGTCAGGGAGCGTTCCTGCACCCCCTCCAGCACGGAAGGAGTAAC
>OGQK01000557.1_pt1 | contig 23644 bp, 17 predicted proteins | sample 1553221 | NCBI WGS metagenome assembly OGQK01 (sample SAMEA2579996, study PRJEB22360) | human gut metagenome | biome: human gut; feature: human-associated habitat; material: faeces | place: Denmark | collected 2008/2010 | reverse complement strand
CCAGCACATGGTAAGGGCCGCGAATCCCCAATTCAATGCTGACGCAGGAGGCAAGCTCGCTGTGCAGGGAATTGGGAACGGCCAGAATCTTCATGGACCGCCGTCCGGGCCACGGGCTCAGCCAGCCGGAGGCGTTCCCGCGGGAACTGCCCACAATCAGGGCCGCATCCTTCAACTCTTCCTCTCCCCACCCGGCTTCCTCCACGGCCTGCCGCGCCAGCAGCAGCGCCAGCTGGGAGGCAGGGCCGTTCCTGCGGCTGCATAAAAGCTTCCTGTCCGGAATCCACCCGCTCAAAACATCGCCCCACGGATATCCCTCTCCCCACAGTTCCCTCAACGGCTTCAACACGCTGCGCCCTTCCCTCACTCCGGAGAGATGGGCCGCCGCCCCCATGCCAAAGCCGGAAGCCAGCCCCAGCCCGCATACCCGCGGCTCCGGTCTTCCGTGACTTTTTCCCCCCGCAATCATGACGGCGACCAGACTACTGCCGCACCCGGAAAAACTCAAGCTCCCGGTACGTCAGGAACAGCCAGGAAAAACGGTACCGCTGCCGTCTTGCAACGGGCTTCCTTTTATGGCAATCATCATCCCATGACCATTCGGACCGCCGGATTTTTATCTCTTCTCTTCATGACCATTTGCCTTCCCTCCCTTTCCTCACCGCAAGGAAAATTCCAGGCGGCTGACTGGGCGGTACTCCATTCCTCCCGGAACGACCAGCGGCACGTCTCCTCCCGCGGCGTCGTGCAAACAATGCTGGAAAACATTCAGCCGGCATGCGCATTCTCTCCGGACATGAGACCGGAAGACTTCCCCGCCTGGCAGAAGAAAGTCCGGGAAACCATGAAAAAACTGATGAAATTCCCCCTTCATGACGACCTTCCCGCACCCGTCCTGGTGAAAACCGTGCAGAGGGATCACTACCGGGTAGAAAAATGGGAAGCCTATCCCCTCCCGGGCGCTGCCGTACCGTTTCTGGTACTCATTCCGGATACCGCTTCAGAAAAAAATCCGGTTCCCGTGCTATTCTGCATCCCTGGTTCTGATCAAACCAAGGAAGAACTGGCGGCGGAAACGTCGCCGGACCTGGCCCAGCCCCCCGTACCGCAGCCGGGCAGCAACGCCATGGCCCGCCATTACGTCAAACAGGGCTGGGCCGCCGTTGTCGTGGATAATGCCGGAACGGGAGAGGAGGGCGACGCCGAACACGCCGCCGGCCGCTCTTCCCACGACTATGAAAACCTGGCCCGTTTCCTGCTGGAAATGGACTGGAGCTGGCTGGGCTACACCTCCTACGCGGACCAATGCGTTCTGGACTGGGTAAAAACACGCCCCTGGGTGCAGAAAAACCGCATCATCCTGAGCGGGTTCTCCCTGGGAACGGAACCCATGATGGTGCTGGGCGTCCTGAATCCGGACATCTTTGCCTTTGTGTACAATGACTTCCTGTGCCGCACTCTGGAACGAGCCAAAGTCATGACCATGCCCAGCGGCAGGGGCGTGCGCTCCGCGCCCAACTCCATCCGCCACCTCATTCCGGGTTTCTGGAAGCAGTTTGACTTTCCAGACATTGTGGCCGCCCTGGCTCCGTGCCCCGTAATCTGTACGGAAGGAGGCCTAGACAGGGACTTCCAACTCATCTCCGCGGCCTACCGAACAGCCGGAGCGCCGGACCATTTCCAGTACCGCCACCAGCCCCGCTTTGCAGACCCGGCCCAACGCTGGCACGGCGAACATTTGCCCGCGGGGCTGGACAGAGACGCCTTTTTCCGCCTCGCCAATGTGGACCCGCGCAACCACTTCTTCAAAAAAGACCTGGTCATTCCCTGGCTCAAGGGCCTTTTAGGCAGGGGACAGCAATAAGCGGGAAAACCATCCCGTTCTCAAATACGAATTGCGCGGCATAACGGAACAGGGCGTTCCCCCTGCCTTCAGGAATGCAGAAACATTCTGCGATACGCTTTCCGGCAGGCAAGGCCCAGCTTTCCGAAAAAGCCGGCCACTGCGCGGGCACCTCTGTTAACGTCCATAGCTTTGAACAAATAACGCCGTACGGCATCCACCAGGGAACAGCCTGCATACACCGCAACAGCCATTGCCAGTACCTTCACGACCATCAACGCAGGGGAAGAAGATGCGGCCCATTCAAAGACATCCCATAAAAACCATTTGCCTATCAGAACATTGCAATGCAGCACATAAACACTGAACGAAGCTGCCGCCAGCCACGAAACGCAGGCAACCGCCCTGCGGGATGAAAAACGCATGCGGGAAAAAATCAGGAACAGGGCAACCGCCGTTCCTACAATGAACGGAGAATTATAGGCAATAAACGTTCCGCCGCCCCTTATCTGGCCAATCAGGTACGGGGACACTACGTCAAGAACCATTTTGAACGCCCAGACAAAACATACACACCCGGCATAAAGCATCCACAAGGCGCCCGTCCTCATTCCAGTCAACAGGCCATGCTTTTTAATATACATTCCCAGCATGTAGAGAACGCCCAGCCACCAGACGGAATACCCTCCCTCCACAGGAAACACATCCCTGTGAAGTAAGGTGGGAACCACGGAAAACAGAACAAAAACGGTAACCAGAAGATACTGGAACTGTGATCTGGTAAGCCGGTGCCCCAGGACATTAAGGAACGGAATGAAGAAAAACAGCCCTACATACGCCGTCACATACCAATACTGGACGGTTAAAACGGGAAACAACGAATTCAGGACGTTATTAAAATGAACCACCTGGGGGGAAAACAGCAGCACCAGCAGCAGGCTGCCCACCGTATAAAAAATCACCTGGAACCATAAAGTGACCACGCGTTCATACTTGAATGTCCCGTCACAGCATACATACCCCGTAATCAGCGCATAGCAATTCACCCCGCAATAGGAGGCGATCTCCAGCAGCCATCCCACCCTGTAGGAAGAGGAATCATGATTGTCCAGCGGCAATACATGAGTGGCGGCCAAAAGATGAAGAACCAAAACCAGCATCATGGCCACAATGCGCAAGGCATCGATTCCATAATTCCGCGACAGGGGAATATCCAGACCACTATCGGAAGAAGGTTTTCCTCTTCCCTGATCACCAGCCGGCAACAAGCTCATGGGGGCATTTCAACGGATTTCTTATCCGCGGTCAAGTTCCAAGCTTGAGGGAAAAGTATTTGAGAAAAAACCTCCGCTGGTTTAAGGACATCCCGCCGGGAACGGAAAGCTTCCGGCTTTCGTGTAAAACATAAAATCCCAGGAGGAGGAAAGAGGCATATCCTCCTGTTCATGTATCTTTTCAAGGGCCGGGAGGCCCTTGTTCCCAGGACTTTCCTATTCTTTTATTCATGGCGGATCATGCTGATTCCCTGTGAAGAAAGGCTTTTCTTTCAGAAAACCTTTCCATCATTGATGAAAACGCGGATAAGAAATCCGCTGCCCATGATCAGGCAATCCGGCTGTCCAAATCAAACACCTGCCCGGAGGCAGCCGTGAGGACTTCCTGCAAAAACAGAATAAACGCCGCGGCCCGCTCCGGCGTATTAAACCTGCCCAGAACATGCCTGGATAAAGCAGACTCCTTCACGCTCTCCCTCAACCCGGCCGTCATCTCCGTCAGCATAAACCCCGGCAGCACCAGATTAACGCGGATTCCCTCCCCTCCCCATTCCCGCGCCAGGCTCTTCACCAGCCCTTCCAGCGCAGACTTGGAAGCGGCATAGGCCGCCTGGGACGGAGCCGGGCGAAGCGCCGCATAAGAACCGACCATCACCACCTGCCCCTCCCGCTTCTCCCTCGCCATGGCCTCGGCGGCGCAGCGGGCGCACCAAGCGGCTCCCGTCACATTCACGTTCATCACCTCGTCCCATTCCTTCTCCGTCTGTTTCAGGAATGGCCTGTCTCTGGTAATTCCGGCGGCACACACCACCAGGTCATACGCGGCATGGCCGTCAAACCAGCGGCGCACGGCGGAACGGTCCCCTACGTCCAGTTCAGCGCGGGACGGAGCATCCGCCTCCCATCCTGCGGCGGTAAAACACTCCACGGCAGCCCGCGCCAAACCGCCGCGGCCGCCGCTGATGAACATCCTTCCCATGCTGAAACCTCTCCGGAATCGTTAAAAGCCTCACTTGGGGTCCACCCAGCGGCCATACTCCTTGATCAGGTCCACCAGCCGCTCCACGGCCTCCTCCTGGGGAAGGTTGAACTTGACGGGGGTGTGCTTCACGTACAGGTTGATCTTGTTCGGCGCGCCGCCCACATAGCCGAAATCGGCGTCCGCCATCTCGCCGGGACCGTTCACGATGCACCCCATCACGGCAATCCTCACGCCCTTCAAATGCTCCGTGGCCTTCCGAATGCGGGCCGTCGCCTCCTGAATATTGTACAGGGTGCGTCCGCAGGACGGGCAGGAAACGTAATCCGCACGCGTCAGGCGCGTTCCCGTAGCCTGCAAAATATTGAATCCCAGGAAGGAAGCCAGCCGGGGATCCGATTCCCCCTGAATCAGCACGGCATCCCCAATGCCGTCGCTTAGCAGGGAGCCGATATTGCGGGCGGCCACCAGCGGCACGTCCTCATCGGAAACGGAACCGGGCACCAGCGTATCCTTCAGCAGAATCAGGTGCCTGTCTTCCATGCGGGACGCCAGAAGACGGAACGCATACACGGGTTCCATGTCCAGGCCATTCTTCACAGTGACAACGGACGGTTCGGCCAGTTCCTTCAACGGCTCCAGCTCGTCAGCGCAACGGGGGTCCACCTCAATGGCCTCCAGTTGGCCGAAGGCCAGCTCCGGCATCATGTCCCCCATCGCATCCCGTTCCGTCTGGAGGGCGTAAAACCCCGCATCCGGCACCACTACGCGCACGGGCTGCTCCCAGCCCAGGCGCACCCCGTAACACATCGCCAGCCCTCCCTGCCTTTTGGAAAACTTCAGGGGATCATAACTCAACTCCGGCTCGGGAAAGGAAGAAACGGGATCATCGGAACGTTCCGACGGCTGGAACGGATTGGACAGGCGGTAGGCCACGGGCACTTCCCGCACGGCGTCCTCCGTCAGGGAAACGCGCAAGGTATCCCCAATGCCGTCCGTCAGCAGGTAACCGATGCCCCCCGCGCTCTTGATGCGGCCGTCCTCTCCGCCTCCGGCTTCCGTCACCCCCAGATGGATGGGATAATTCCAGTCCGGCCCCAGGGCGTTCATGCGTTCCACCAGCAGGCGGTAGGCGGCCACCATCACCTTCACGTTGGAAGCCTTCATGGAAAACACCAGGGAATGGTAATCCAGATCCCGGGCAATCTGAGCAAACTCAATCGCGCTCTCCACCATCCCCTCCGGCGTATCGCCAAAGCGGTTCAGAATGCGGTCGGACAGGGAGCCGTGGTTGGACCCGATGCGCATCGCGCGGCCATGCTCCCGGCAAAACAGCACCAGGGGCGTAAATTCCTCCCGCAGGCGGTCCAGCTCCTCACGGTATTCGGCGTCCGAATACTCCCTCACTTCAAACTTCTTCTTGTCGATGAAATTGCCCGGATTAACGCGTATCTTCTCCACCCACTTGGCGGCCTCCATGGCGGCGTCCGGCTTGAAATCAGCCACCAGCGGCACATGGCAGCCTGCCGCGCGCAATTCACGGGAAATATTCTCCAGATTGGCCGCATACGCCTTGGTCTGGGCGGTCAGGCGGATAATCTCGCACCCCGCCGCGGCCAATTCCAGAGCCTCCTTCACGCAGGCATCCGTATCCCGCGTATCGGACGTCAGCATGGACTGGACCCGGATGGGATTGGAGCCGCCCACCCCCACATTCCCCACCATGACTTCACGGGTCACGCGGCGCGTATAACGATAAGGACTCGGACAATAGGAAGACTGCATGAAACCACTCTACCGCGCCAGATTCCTCTGTCAACCATCCTTCAAAAACGGAAAGCCTTTTCACGTCAACCCATCAACATTGAAAAGGGAACGGAGCCGTCCCCGCTGCACAAAGACTTGATACGCTTTACAGCAAATTAACTATAACCAGGAATAACCATCATGTTTGAACCACTCAGGAATGTCTTCACGCGAATAGCAGCAAAAGAGCAGGTAAAACTCCAGCAACAGCACCGGGAACAAGCTTTGGTTTTACACAAAAAACTTTTATCTTGAGCCACATTTCCTCCATAGGAGTCAAGCCAGGACTCTAAAAAAGATAAAGCACTGCCGGTTCCCACTAATCGCATCATTTCATCAATCCCTGCAACTTCTCAAGTTACCCATAACGGCAACGGCGTCAGGAAAAAGAGCGGGTATCAGACAAGTTTTTCCGCGACTAAAAGCCCTTCTGAATCCGGAACCGGGTTACAGCCTGGGAAATGCGGTTACACTTCCCCATTTCCCCGCATCGTTTGGGCAGATTATATAAAGTGGTTCCTTTTAACATCACAGGGCTGCGTTATTTCTTTGGCGTTTCTTCCCATTGCCCGGACTCGAATCACCAATCGACGCACTTCCAAACTTGAGCTATTTTGCCAATATTCGCTAAGCAATTAAATTTTAATCACAAGAAACCTACCGTGTTTCTTCGGGCTTCATGAACACCTGCATATTCTTAAGCAAAGCCTCGTCAATTTGTTTTGCCAATGGCAAAACGGAAATATCCATCGTCTCGTTTTTCAGCATAACGGCCGTATTTCCCCGTATGAAACTAATTGAGGAGTATTCTCCATGGGGTACGGGAACTCCCAATTCATTGATTACCGGTTTGAGGCAGACATCGTAATCTCCCACCAAACCGGGATGTACCTGCAGGATTTTTTTCAGAATATCCGGCTTGATAAGTTGTTTTGATTGCTCCGCCTGCATCGCGAACATCGCTCTCAAGGCCTGGTTTTTCGTATGAAGATGCAGAATCGTGTAGGTGACGGGATAATCCCGTCCATTCTTATTCACGCTAAAAGTACCGGAACATCCGTTGATGTGAGATTCGTCATGACCTTTTTCCGCAATAAAAGGGATATTTACGTGTTTCTTGAGCCAGTTCACCGTTCCAATGCCGCTATTAATATTGGGTATCATTTCAGGCCCCTTGTCTTCGTCCCCGTCCGGCATATTCAGGTTGAGAATTTTATCATTCCGTTGCAGCTCACGAGCATGCCGATCAATCCTGTCGTATAAGCCCTCGGGCATGCCTTTTGTTAATTTCCTTAATTCTTCTTCACGCCTGGTCCTCTTTTGATAAGGCATCTTTGAAATATCCTTCCACTTTTTCACCGCCTGCCGCGTCCTTTTCGGAAAATACCCGAATTGGCGTTTCCCATTGAGTGCGGCGAGTATGGTCTCTGATATTTCAAACAGTTCTTTATCCTTAAGCTCTTTTCTAATAAGCGGAAAGAACCAGTGGTCAGCGGCAATGAGGGAAAACCCCTCCTGTTCTGCAAAGAATTCCCCACATAATTTTTTATCTTCGTCTAAAATAAACGGGACTTGCAGAAATGCCATTTTTATGCCGTCACCAAACATGGTCCATCGGTATTCACGGTTACGGTTGACCGGAGGCCCCTGTTTTTGTGAGACAAGCATTTCATCTACTGCTTTCTGACGACTGTAGACGGGGTTTGGGGAGTAGAACATTTTGACGGCCATGTAGACATTTCCCATGATATCGACAATGACCCAGTAATTCTTCTCATGGTCCCATCCCAGGTAGTACTGAGATATATTGAGCCCTTCCATGTCTTTTGCCGCCTCGGACTGTCCAGGAACAGGATTCCCGCCTGGTTTAATTTCCTCATACAGGTTATACAGACGGGCCTTGCGTTCGGCAGGATTGGATTTTATGGTGGTCTGGTTCCATACCGCGGCCGGTTTTATTTCCCAGACTGTTTGGCCGGGATACAGGCCATTCCCTGCAACAGGCGCCCCATGAAGGATCTGCCCTATGAGGGTTAGGGCAATGAAGAAAAAGGGGAGAATTTTCATACTGTGCGTGCAAGTCATGATGGTTATTTGTTAAATGAAAAGTGGCGGCCGCCAGGTTCGGTAAAATTACTCCTGCTTTCATCGGATTTCAAATCGTCTTTTATGTAATCACTTTCCGATTTGTTGGTAGGACCCGCATTGTAGGGAACCGGGTTATGTACTTTACCTCCATAGAGGCACCAGGCATGGCCGGAGCGCCAGGATTTTGTCTCCTCCCGTCCTTGTGCGTTTGTTGTTTTTCTAGTTTCCGTCCACCCGACTCCTCTGGAACTGACTCCGCCCGAGCCGAGAACCGCTGCAGAATATTCCATAAGACCGGCAGCTTCCACACAGATGATTTTTGCCGTTCCTTTGTCGATGGCATCTACCATTCCGGCTACCGACAAAGGCATGGGATTTTGTTTCTGATCCACATACAGGGATCCGGTTTTTCCCTCTTCCGGTTTCCATTCATCGTAATAAGAAGCACTGCTGGATATGCCGAAACTAAGCTTGTCCATAAGCTGATCATGGGTGGTCGCTCCGCTGAAGTTCCACTTCCCAAAAGCTGTTTTCAGCAAGGTTTTCCAAGGCTTGTCCAGATTACCCCTGTCAAGAAGAACATAGCATTTGCTGATGGTCATTTGTTCCTTGGCGGATAACTTCACTCCCAAAACAGAGAAACTCCAGGATGCATTTTCTGCGCGTCCCCGGCATTTTCTCTCCACGGCTTCCTTGGCGGTGACGACACCCTCGGCTTTTCCATTGGCAATGGACAATTCAGTCGCTTCAGAGGCAAATATTCCGTCGGTGCACGTTGCCTTGATTGTTTTCATGGAGTCCGGCAGCGCCTTGAAGGTGACAGTAAAGGAAGGAATATCCCCTGCATAGTACCCTACGGGTGATTTATCGTCATCCGGTGTTTTATCCTCCCTTTTGAATTCCGGAACCGGAACAGGCTTCCCTCTGAATTGATCGTGAATGGTGAAACCATTGCCCCCGGCATTTTCCCTGAACTTGGCGAACTGTATTTGGATTAACGGAGCTATGGCATCCATTTCATCTTCGGCCACCTCTCTTTTTCTCTTTGGACCGACCACCCCCATGTTCACCTTAACTTTGACCTTGAATTCAGTTCCCCAGTATTCTTCATTGGGAGAGCAAATTCCCGTAGAAGAAAATCCTCCCTTTCCCCTGGGAGGGTCGCTCGTCATGATTGGCGCAGGTTCCCATATATACTTTCTTGTTTTCCCACCTCGGTATTCTACCCTGTTCTGAGTCAGGAGTAAATTTGGCAACGGCTTTAAATTTGTAAACTTTGCCTTCCTGCTTGTCCAGTATGGCTTTATCCCCATCTTCGGACATGGCGACATTCTCACCAGGAGTTATTTTTACTTCGCACTTGTAATCCTCCGCCGCGTGTAACGGCATCAGATGGAGCAGGCAGGCGGAGCGCCTTCAACGCAGGGCCTGTCCTCCATCAGCCCGCGGATTTCATCCCGGGCCAGCATCACGTCACGATGAAACATCCCCATGATACCGGCGGCGGCATAGGCGGACCACGGAGGAACGGATAGTACCGGACGACGGCGCCCCGTCACCTTTCCCAGTATGGAAAACAATCCGCGGAACGTATACGTTTCCGGTCCCACCGCTTCAATCACACTGTTTTACCCGCCTTCCCGCAACGCTTCCCGGACCGCCAGGAGCGGTCAAGTCCTGTACATGAACCGGCGGAAGGCGATTTTCTCCATTCCCCGGAAACCGTTACAGCATGGACTGCACCACAAACAACACGACGGACCCCACATAAACGGCCGCCAGCACCACGGCGGCACAACACAGGAAGAGCCTGTATCCACAGGCCAGTACTATCCTTCTGAGCGGGGATTCCGGATGCCGCCGCGCCCACCACGCATACAGCAGAAAAAGCACAGCCGTTCCGGCTGAAAAAAACAGGGACTCTTTCAACAAGGGCGGATAATAATCAAACACCACCCTGTTCTGCCCCTCCAACAGGCGCACCGCCATCAATTCCCCCACCTTTTCCACAGGCACGTCCACCCCGTTCCGTACAGCCTTCCATCCACGGTCATGCACCACCGGAACCATCAGAGCCTCCCCCTTCCCGGCAGAGAGGGACACTTCCACATGGCCTCCGCGTCCCTGCGCCTCCAACCCGTACTGATCCTGGCCTTTCCCCAGAACCGGAACATCCTGCTCCGGCATCCGCGCCGCAGCCGCCAGAAGAGGCGCCTCCACAGGCCGCCGCATCCTTCCCTCCACCACGGTTTCCCCGGTTATACCCTCAGGCTTTAATTCCAATACTCCATTGTAGGTGCGGCACGTCCCGCCGGGAGTCTTCTGCGCCTCCGCCATGACGGGCACCGCGCAGGCCATTGACACGGAGATCCTCCGTATCCGTCTGCGGGAAGCCGTACACCGCGCCGGGATATTCCGGCACGCTCATCCGGTAAAAGTTGCCATTCCTCTCCGTCCGCACTTCCGCGGGAGCATACAGGGGGCCTTCCGCTGACGGGCAAAGCGCGGCATGCAGGGTGTTGAGATTGCTGAATACGCCAGCTTCCGCATCCAGCCGCAGCCCCAGCGCGCCCTGGGGAACCACCAGACCCCAGCGGGCGCACGGAAGCCTGTATAAATACATGCCTTCCCGGGAAAGCACGCTCTCCATTCCTTCCACGGGACGGGACGCCAGCACAAAGCCATGGCCCAGCAGCAGATCGGAAAACAGGGTGCCCCCCTGACCGTACGTGCGCGTGAATTCATCCCGGTACCCCAGGTTTTTCAAAAACCGGAAATGGCTGATGCTCGTGGTATGCCGGAAATTGCCGATGCCCGGGACAGGCCCCAGGCAATCCGCGTTGTCCACCAGCAGGCGGTCCCTGTCCTTCACACGCAGAAGCCCGGCGTACCCGTCCATGCCGCGCGCCAGCCATTCCGCATTCAGGGCCAGGACAGCGGCCTTTTCCTCTTCTCCCTGCTTCCAGAACGCGGCAGCCCCCACAGGCAGCCCCAGCAGCATCACGGCGGCTATGGAGCACACCAGCCTTTTGCCTTCCGCATGCCTCCAGCACAGCCACGCGCATGCAAAAAACAGCAGAGGCAGGAGGCGCACCGCCAGGTCCATGTCCGTCACGTGAAGGACAAGCAGGGAGACGGCAAACGCCGCTACGGGAAGGCCAAGGCTCCATCCCCAGCCCCAGCGCCGCCCCACCGGCTCCGGCAGCCTTCCGCCGGACAGGATCCAGGCGCAGAACGACGCCACCACCAGATTAGGAATGAACCCGAACCGGACGGGAAAATCCACGTAGCTCCACAGATGGGCGGCGCGGTGAAGGGGTTCAATGAACGCAGGGAGCACGGACGCCGCCAGCAGGAGAAGAAACAGCCGCCTCCCCCTGTTCGCTGGCGGAGCCTCCTTCCTCCCGTAAACCAGATAGACGCCAGCCAAAGCAGCGCACGCCATTCCCGGCAGGCAGGCATACAGGCGTTCCAGGAATTTGGGAGGGTCAAACGGCCAGGACAGTTCAAAAAAGGTGGGCAGTGTCATGAACAGGGAACGCATGGAATCCCGGCTCATCTCCATCATGGGCAGCCAGTAATAGCAGGTCGCCAGCGTCACCGCCGCCGTGTACCAGAACACACGGGCCAGCCGGACGCGGCGTTCCGCCGTCCCTTTCAGGGGAAGCGTGAAGGCCCACGCGAACAGCCAGCCGGTCACGACAGCCATGAAAGCGCTGTACATGGAGGTAGCCAGCAGGAAGAGGCCGACGGCATACAGCCACCCCCTCCCTCCGTTCACCAGCCGGTAAAGGCCCAGGGCAAACAGGGGGAACATGGCGGCGTGGTCCAGGAACTGCATGAACCCGTACTTGGTCTGGAAAAATCCCCCCAGGGCATAACCCGCCGTCAGCAGCACGGTCCAGCATACGGGCAGGGAGGGGAAGACGCGTCTCAGGAACCAGGAAGCCGTCAGGCAGATGCAAACCACATCCGCCAGCATCACCCAGACCATGTCCTTCAACAGGAAGGAGTCCCCCATCGCCACGGCGATCCATGTGGAGGGAACCAGCAACTGGTGCGGCAGGGAGGGGCTCACGCGGATGCCCGCTCCTCCATTGACATCGTAAAAGAAGGACCCGTCAAACGCTCCGGTCACCAGGGCGGAGGCATAATATTTCAAGGTGGGATACACCAGCTGCCCGTTATCCATGTATTCCAGGTAATGGCCGCCAAGCGGCCAAATTCCGCGCACCCCCAGGAACAGGAACAGAACGGCCAGGGCGAACGCAACGGACGCCAGAGACGTCAATACCGGACGGGAAGAAGCGGGTTCCATGGTTCAATCAGCGGACAAACGGTTCGGCGGCCTGGACCAGGCGCAGGGCGCGGGCGCATTCCTCCACATCATGAACACGGTGAATACGGGAGCCGTGCAAATGTCCCCATACCGTCATCACGGCGGTGCTCAGCGGCGCCCGCCCCTGCTCCGCATCACCCAGAACGGCCCCCAGCATGCGCTTGCGGGAAAGGCCCAGCAATACGGGACGTCCCGCCACCCCCAGTTTGTCCATATTAGACAGCAGGGCCAGATTGTGTTCCAGCGTCTTGCCGAAGCCAATGCCGGGATCCCAGCAAATCTGCTCCGGGGCCAGGCCGCGACCCAGCAGAAAATTATAACGCTTCTCAAAATAGCCGCGCACCTCCCGCACCACGTCTTCATAAAAAGGCGCGTTCTGCATCGTTTCAGGCCGTCCCTGCATGTGCATCACCACCACGCCGCAGCGCGCCTCCGCACACAGTTCCGCCATTCCCTCCTCCTGCAATCCGGAAATATCATTGATCACGTCCGCCCCCGCTTCCAGTACAGCCGCCGCCACGGCAGCATGGCGCGTATCCACGGAAATTCCGGCGTCCGTGCATGGGCGGAGTTCCCGCACCACGGGAAGCACCCGGTCCAGTTCTTCCTCCACGGAGACCTCCGCCGCCCCCGGCCTGGTGGATTCCCCCCCAATGTCCAGAATAAGGGCTCCCTGCCGCTCAAGCTCTTTTGCACGGGAAACGGCGCGTTCCACCGTATGGAAACGCCCTCCGTCGGAAAAGGAATCCGGAGTGACGTTCACAATTCCCATCAGCACGCCGCCGCGCGCCACATTTAATATGTCTCGCCTTACAAGCCAGTTCATTTAATTACGTTCTTGTCAAAGGCACTATACATCACTTTAATAAGTCAGAAACACTTTTTTCACCATGAAAACAACGCCCCTGCTTCTCATCATCCCCCTGCTCATGACGGCCGGAGCCCTGGCGGCCAACCAGGATGATTTCAACGTCCAGACCGCTTCCTCCCGCATGGTCAAGCATGAAGACGGATCGCGCAGCTACTTTGAAAAGACCGGGGACGGCAAGGGGATGAAAAAAACCACTTACAACATCCACAATGTTCTCGTCTCCGTAACCCTTTACAAAAGAGGCCCCTTTGGAGAGCTTCGCTCCTGCCTGATCTTTGACGGGCAGAAGAACGAACTCTTTTTTGTACGCTACGGTTACGACGGCAACGCCAACCTGAGGGAAGAGCAAATGTTCGATTCCAAGAGCAAGGAACTCGTGCGCCGCTTCCTTTACACGTATGACGACATGGGCAACCGCAGCAAGCCCGTGTGCATCACGCTGGTCAAGAGCACCAAGGACATCGAGACGCACGCCGTTCCCACCGCTCCGGAAAAGGACCCCTTTGCCGACGATTTTAAAAAGAAGAACAAGTAAGCACCGGAACCACGGGGCAATGATTCCGCCCTTCGCGCCTGCCTCCCGTTTTCTCCGCCTTTCAACCAGCAGCCGTCCCTGTGACGCGCAGCCGGTTTGACGTTGTACCGCCGTGCAGGAAAATCGCGGCGGGTTCCGGAGACGGATGTTCTCTTTCCCCATAAAAACCATGTTCAAAGGCATGCCCGAGGCTTGAAACACGGCAAATCCGCGCGAACCGCCCCTGACCCAGCGCACGACGGCTCATTTAAGGGGAAAAAGGGGAACAGCCTTCTAAAAAGCCCTTTTATTCTCCATCACTGGCTTCCAGCCTGTTCCGCCAGCGGCGGGCCACCCAGGGGCGCACCAGCCCGTAAAGCAGGTAAATGGAGAAAATGACCGCGGGCATCACCCATGGGAATTTAAAGATACAGATGACCGTCAGCACAATGAGCACGATCGCGTACATGGTCCCCCGAGTGCGCATGTTGATGTGCTTGAAGCTGGGATAAACCACCCGGCTCATCATCAGGACGGACACCCCCGCCATCGCCAGGGCAATCACGTACTTGAAGACGCCCAGGTCCATGGCCCCGTTCGGAGCCCTGCCCGCCAGGTACATCACCAGGTACATGGTGGAAACCACGGCTCCCGCCGCCATCGGAACAGGCAGCCCCACAAAGTCGCTGCTCTGCCCTTCCTTGCGGGGAGCGGAGGCCATGCAGTTGAACCGCGCCAGGCGCAGGGCGGCGCACAGCAGGTACAGGATGCCTATGCCCCAGCCCACCTCCGGCGGAGAAAGCTGAAACAGGACGGCCTTGGCCACCAGCAGCGCCGGGGCAATGCCGAAGGAGACGATGTCCGCCAGGGAATCGAATTCCCGGCCAAAGGGGCCGTCCTGCCCGCGCATGCGGGCAATGCGGCCGTCAAACAAGTCAAACAGGCACGCCGCGAAAATCAGGAAGGTGGCATTCTGGTAATAGGAGAAGGCCGCCACGGCATCGCTGTCCGCCTGGTTGATCCCTTCAAAAATCGTCAGAATGGCGAAAAACCCGCACACCAGGTTCCCTGCTGTAAACAGGTTCGGCAGAATGGGAATCTCAGGTTCGTCCGGAAAAATCTTCTTGTCCATGATCGGTCTCCAGTGGGGCGCCCCGTGAAAGGCCTACCCGTTAATGATGTTGCGGGCCGCCGCGGCCAGGGCCTGGGGATCGGCATCCTGCGGGGCGGAACCGCGGGCCTGGTCCGGACGGCCGCCCCCCTTGCCTCCGGCAAGAGCGGAAACCTCGCGGATCATATCCCCGGCGGACAATCCGTCCGCAATGGCATCTTTGCCACAATAAGCGCCCAGGAGCAAGGAAGAACTGTCCACGCACAGCAGGAAGGCGGCGCCCGCATACTGGCGTTTTTTCAGGCCGTTCAGCAATTCCTGAAGCAATTCCCCGGCCCCTTCCGCCACCTGGATCAGGGAGGCGGGGTCATCGGAAAGCCATTCATTCAGCAGGGCGTCAGCCCTGGCGGCGGACTGCCCGGCGCGGGCCTTCCTAAGCTTCTTTTCCGCCTCCAGCGCGGTCTGCTTGAAATGCTCCACGGAGGCGTCGAAACGCGCCAGGGAATCATTCACCGTCCGGATGTCGGAGGCTCCCAGGGCGGTCAGCCCCGGCTTGTCTTCAATCGTGGGAACCGGAACCTGTTCCAGCCCCATGTCCTCCAGCTCATAATTGACTTCCTTGATTTTTTCCACCGCCTTGGCGATTTCCAGACTCCTGGCGACGACGTGCTGGCGGATCATTTCCAGGGCGGCATCCCCCGTCATGGCCTCTATGCGGCGCACGCCGGAGGCGATGGCTCCCTCGCTCTTGATCTTGAACAGGCCTATATCCTTCGTATTGGCAATGTGCGTTCCGCCGCAGAATTCCATGGAAACGCCGTCCAGTTCATTCCTGCAGCCGCCCACCTGGACCACGCGCACCACGTCCCCGTACTTGTCGCCGAAGAACTGGGCAATCGCGGCATTGCCCTTCACGTCCGCATAGGCGCGTTCCGTGCAGTGCACCGGGAGAGCCGCCTCAATCCAGCCGTTCACCTTCTCTTCAATCAGGCGGAGCTGGTCCGGCGCCACGGCGGCGCTGTTAAAGTCAAAACGCAGGCGGTCTTCCGAAACGAAGGAACCCTGCTGGGCCGCATCCGGGCTGACCACCTGGTGCAGGGCGCAGTGAAGAAGGTGGGTGGCGGTGTGGTGCGCCTCAATGCGGCGGCGGCGTTCCGCGTCAATGCTCAAATGCACGCGGTCGCCGGGTTTCACGTCCATCCCTTCACGGGCTTCCACCACATGGGCGCGGGCATTGCCGATCTGCTGGACGGCCATCACATGGTAGCTGTCCCCGCCGATTTCAATCAACCCTGCGTCAGACACCTGGCCGCCCATCTCCGCATAAAACGGAGTCTTGTCCGTAATGATGAACAGGGAATCCCCCTGGCGGCTCACCTCCAGCACCGTGGCGGCGCATTCGTCCACATCGTACCCCGTAAACTCCGTCACGGCGTCCGTCTTCAAATCCAGGGCGCGCACCACCTCGCTCTTGCGGGCGGCGCGGGCGCGTTCCCGCTGTTCCTCCATCAGCCTGTTGAACCGTTCCATGTCGATGTCCAGGCCGCGTTCCTCCGCCAGCAGGGCGGTCAGGTCAATGGGGAAGCCGTAGGTATCATACAGCTTGAAGGCGAACTCGCCGCTCACCTTTCCGGCGGAAGCCGTCTCCGCGTCAAACAGTTCCAGGCCGCGGTCCAGCGTTTCATTGAAGCTGGCCTCCTCACGGTTCAGAACTTCCTTCACGGCGGCGGCGCGGGCGGACAGCTCAGGGAATACCTGGCCGAAGGATTCCACCAGCGTATCCACCAGTTCCGCCAGGAACGGCTGGGTGAAGCCCAGGCGGCGCCCGTAGCGCACGGCGCGGCGCAGAATGCGGCGCAGCACGTAATTACGGCCATTGTTGCCGGGAAGAATGCCGTCCGCTATGGAAAAACTGAGCGTGCGCAGATGGTCGGCAATCACGCGAAAGGCAATCGCCTCCTGAAGGGTGTCGTCCCCGGCCTCCACTCTCTTGGAACCGGGCGCCGGATACACGTCCGCGTACTTCCGGCCGCTCAATGCCTCCAGGCGGTCGAACAGGGGGCGGAACACGTCCGTGGCGTAATTGGAAGGCTTGCGGGAAAAATCCTTGAACCCGTCCGTGCACTGCATGATGGAGCACGCGCGTTCAAAACCCATGCCCGTATCCACGTGGCACGCCGGCAGATTGCGCATGGAGCCGTCGCTCTCCGCATTATACTGGATAAACACCAGGTTCCAGATTTCAATGCACTGGTCGGAATCCCTGTTCACCAGGCTGCCCTTCGTATTCCCCTCCGGGGTCAGGTCCACGTGCAGCTCGGAACACGGGCCGCAGGGGCCGGTTTCCCCCATCATCCAGAAATTATCCTTCACGTTCCCGTGCACGATCTGCACGTCCGGGTCCAGCCCGCGGGAACGGAACAGCTCCGCCCAATAATCCCATGCCTCCTGGTCAAACTCCCCGGGGTCGCCCTTGGTCTTGTCCGGGGCGTACACGGTGGCGTACAGGCGTTCCGCGGGGAATCCCCACCGTTCCACCACCAGTTCCCAGGCCCAGCGGATGGCTTCCTTCTTGAAATAATCCCCAAAGGACCAGTTCCCCAGCATTTCAAAAAACGTGTGGTGGTAGGAGTCATAACCCACATCCTCCAGGTCGTTGTGCTTGCCCCCGGCGCGGATGCACTTCTGGGTGTCCGTGGCGCGGGCGGGCGTCCAGGGGGGAGTCCATACGCCCAGGAAATACGGAACAAACTGGTTCATGCCGGCATTTGTGAACAACAAACCGGGGCTTTGGGGCATCAAAGAAGCGGAGGGCACGACCGTGTGCTGTTTCTCGCGGAAAAAGTCCAGAAAGCTTTGGCGTATCTCGGTGGCGGTCATCATATCAATAATAGGAAAAGTAAAAGTCGCCGGATTATGCCTGTTCCGCCCCCGTTAGTAAACCGCTAATTCCTTCTCCGTCATGACGGCTGCATTTTTGCTTGTAATAAATTATACATGCGTATAAATAAAGACATGAAAAAGCTGGTGATCCTCCTGATTTTTCTTGCGGCGGCAGGAGCGGCAGCCTGGTTCATCTACCGGGAAGCTCCGTCCGGGCCCGAGGACAAGGCCGTTCTTTACGGCAATGTGGACCTGCGCCAGGTGGACCTGGCCTTCCTGATTTCCGAACGCATTGATTCCGTGCTGGTGGACGAGGGAGACACGGTTGTTCCCGGCCAGAAACTCGCCACGCTGGAAACGGTGCGGCTGCAACAGGCCGCGGACGAGGCCCGGCAGACCGCGGAGGCCGCCCGCCAGAACTACCTGCGCGTTAAAAACGGACCGCGCGCGGAAGAAATAGCCCAGGCAAGGGCGAACGTGCAGGCGGCGGAAGCTACGCTGAACAACGCCGGGGTGCGCAGCAAGAGGCTGGTGGCTCTGGCTGAAACCAAATCCATCTCCCGCCAGGAGGCGGACGACGCCATCGCCTCCCAGCAGGTGGCCGCCGCCAATCTGGACGTAGCCAGAAAACAACTGGAGCTGTTGCTGGCCGGTTCCCGCGTGGAAGACATCGCCCAGGCCCTGGCCCAGTACAACCAGGCCAAAGCCAACCTGACCATCCGGGAACAGAACCTGAAAGACGCCGTGCTTTACGCCCCCAGCAATGCCGTGGTGCGCAACCGCATTCTGGAAAAGGGGGACATGGCCTCCCCGCAGAAACCCGTTTACAACCTTTCCCTGAACCATGCCAAATGGGTGCGGGCCTACCTCACGGAATCCCAGCTCGGCAAAGTGAAGCCCGGCTTCTCCGCCACCGTGCACAATGACAGCTTCCCGGATACGGACTTCAAGGGAACGGTGGGCTTCATCTCCTCCGTGGCGGAATTCACCCCTAAAAACGTGGAAACGCCGGACCTCAGAACAGCCCTGGTCTATGAAGTGCGCATCATCGTGGACGACCCGGACAACCGGCTGCGCCTGGGCGCCCCCGCCACCGTCACCATCCCCCTGGACCAGAACGCCGGAACGCAGCCTCCGGAACAGCCCAGGCCATGACTACGGACTCCCAGCCCCTGATTGACTGCCGGAACGTCCGGAAAATGTTTCCGGACCCCGCCGGCGTTCCCTTCGCGGCGGTGGACGGCGTTTCCTTCCGCCTCTCCGCCGGGGAAATCGTGGGACTGCTGGGGCCGGACGGCGCGGGAAAAACCACCCTCATCCGCCTCATCACGGGACTGATGAAACCGCACGGCGGCTCCATCTCCGTGCTGAACCTGGACTCCGTGAAAAAAAGCCGGGCCATCCAGGCCTCCATAGGCTACATGCCGCAGAAATTCGGGCTTTACGAGGATCTCACCGTGCAGGAAAACATGGAGCTTTACGCCCGCATGCACGGCGTCTACGGCCAGGACAGGGAAAAACGCTTCCGCAGCCTGCTCTCCATGACCAATCTGGAACGCTTCACCACGCGCCTGGCGGGCAAGCTCTCCGGTGGCATGAAACAGAAGCTGGGCCTGTGCTGCTCCCTGGTCTCCTCCCCGCCCCTCATCCTGTTGGACGAGCCCACCGTGGGCGTGGACCCGCTCTCCCGCCGGGAACTGTGGAACATCCTGAAGCAATTCTCCGGGGAGGAAGGCGTGGGAGTGCTGGTCAGCACCTCCTACATGGACGAATCCGCCTACTGCAACAGAACCCTCATCATGTATGAAGGGCGCCTGCTCATGGACGCCCCGCCCTCCGACGTCATTGCCCGGGCGGAAGGCATGTGCGTCACGGTGCGCACGCCGGAGGGGCTGCATGCGCGCCAGTTCCAGAGCAGGCTGGCCGCGCCGGGCCCGGCATCATCAACGCCACCCCGCAGGGCAACACCGTCCGCATCATCGTTCCCGCCGGCCACCCCGCGCGGGAAAAGCTGGAGGAATACCGCCCCGAACCCGCGCAGCCGGACTTCTCCGACGGCTTCATGACCCTGCTGGCCGATCAAATGGACCTCGCTCCGCAGGACATCCCCGTCCCCGCCGGACCGCCGGAACCGGAACAGGCGGAAAAAGGGGACACCGTCATCCAGGTAACGGACCTGGTGAGGAAATTCGGCAGCTTCATTGCCGTCAACCACGTCAGCTTCTCCGTCCGCAGGGGACAGGTCTTCGGGCTGCTGGGTCCCAACGGGGCCGGAAAAAGCACCACCTTCCGCATGCTCTGCGGGCTGCTGCCCGCCAGCGGCGGCACGCTCAACGTAGCCGGGGCGGACCTGAGGACCGCCGCCGCGCGGGCGCGCAGAAAAGTGGGGTACGTGGCCCAGAAATTCTCCATGTACGGCATGCTCACTACGCGGCAGAACCTGGAATTCTTCGCCGGGGCCTACGGCATGGCCGGAAAGGAACGGCAGGAAGCCATCCGTTCCATGGAAGAGGAATTCCACCTGACCCCGTACATGAACGCCCCCGCCGCGCACCTGCCCGGCGGCTACAAGCAGCGTCTCAGCATGGCGTGCGCCCTCCTCCACTCCCCGGACATCCTCTTTCTGGACGAACCCACTTCCGGCGCGGACCCCCTGGCCCGGCGCGACTTCTGGCTGCGCATCAACGCCTTGGCGGAAAAAGGCGTCACCATCATCATCACCACGCATTTCCTGGGAGAAGCGGAATTCTGCGACAACATGCTCATCATGATGGACGGGACCACGCTGGCGGAAGGCTCCCCGGACGACATCCGCAAACACGCCCCCCCGCGGGGGGACGGGGCGCCCGCTTCGCTGGAAGACGCCTTCCTGGCCATCACGGAGGAACACATGAAGAAAGGAGGGGAAGAAGCATGACCGCCTCCCTCAAAAGAATCGGGGCCCTCATCGTCAAGGAACTCCACCAGGTGGTCCGGGACCCCGGCAACGTGGGCATTGCGGTCATCCTGCCGGCCGTGCTCCTGCTCCTCTTCGGCTACGGAATGAGCATGGACATCAAAAACGTGCGCATCGCGTACCTGGCCGTTCCCGCCTCCAGCCGGTCCACGGACCTGGAAACGCGGCTCACCCTCTCCAGGTACTTCCAGACCGCGCGCGTCTTCTCCACCCGGGAGGCGGAAGAAAAGCTGCGCACCCATGAGGCGGACGCCTTCATCGCCCTGCAAAGCGACGCTCCGGACACGCTCAACAACGGAATCACGAAAGTCCAGATCGTGGTCAACGGCGTCAACGCCAACCAGGCCACCCTCATCCGCAACTACCTCCAGGCCGTCGTGGGATCCTGGGCAGCCTCCCTGAATGGCCAGGCCGCCCCCGTGCTGGACGTGCAGACGCGCACCCGCTTCAATGAAGCCAACGACAGCCACTACTACCTGGTCCCCGGCGTCATCGTCACCATCATGACCATGATCGGCGCATTGCTCACCTCCCTGGTCATGGCGCGGGAATATGAACGGGGCACGCTGGAAAGCCTCTTCGTCACGCCCGTGGGCAGCGGGGAAATCCTGACGGCCAAGGCCGCCACCAACTTCCTGCTGGGCATGGTCAGCCTGGCCATCTCCATGATCTTCGCCGCCTTCGTCTTTGACATCCCCATCCGCGGCTCCCTCATCCTGCTGCTGGCGGTCTCCGCCCTGTTCCTGATCGTGGCCCTGGGGCTGGGGCTGGTCATCTCCACCGCCACCAAAAACCAGTTCCTGGCCTGCCAGTTCGCCATCATGGGCACCTTCATGCCGGCGCTCATGCTCTCCGGCTTCCTGTACGACATCCTCAACATGCCCCCCGCCGTCCGGGCCATCACCTACATCATCCCGGCCCGCTACTACGTCACCCTGCTCCAGACCCTCTTCCTGGCCGGGGACATCCCCTCCGTCATCATTCCGTGCTGCATCACGCTGGGCGTCTTTGCCGTGGTGCTCATGGGCATCGCCCGGCTGAAAGCCCCCAAATCCCTCGAATAACGCCATGGACTTCCTCGTCAGAATAGCCTCCCTCGTCAAAAAGGAACTGCTGGCCGTGCTCAGGGACAAAAAAAGCCGGATGGCCCTCATCATCCCGCCCATCCTCCAGATAGCCATCTTCGGCTATGCCGCCACCATGAACGTCACCCGCGTGCCGTACGCCGTGCTGGACAAGGACGGCGGAGAAACGGCCGCCCAGTACATCGCGGACCTGGAAGGCACGGGCATCTTCCGGCGGCAGGCCACGGCGGCCACGGAAAAAGACATCGACCGCATGATCGACAACCGGGAAATCGTCGTGGGGCTCACCATCCCCCCGGACTTCTCCCGCAACCTCCAGACCGGGCGCACCGCCTCCCTCCAGCTCATTGCGGACGGCCGCAACACGAACACGGCGGCCATCGCCCTCAGCTACGGCCAGCAAATCGCCTCCGCCTACGGAGCGGACCTGCTTGCCAAAAGCGGCGGCTCCTCCCCGGTGGAAATAGAATCCCGCGCCTGGTTCAACCCCAACCTCATCACCCGCTGGTTCATCGTCCCCGGCCTCATTGCCGTGCTCGTGCTGATCAACTCCATCCTCTCCGGGGCACTCTCCATCGCCCGCGAACGGGAGGAAGGCACCTTCGACCAGCTCCTGGTCGCCCCGTACACCCCCGGAGAAATCCTGCTCGGCAAGGGGATAGCCTCCGTCATCACCGGAATCATGCAGGCCGTCTTCGTGGTGCTGGTAGCCATGTTCTGGTTCCGCATCCCCTTCCAGGGCTCCATCTGGCTGCTCTCCGCCGCCCTCCTGCTCTTCATCGTCACGGCGGCGGCCCTCCGGGTGTGCATTTCCTCCCTCGCCCAATCCCTCCAGCAGGCCATTGTGGGAACCTTCCTGCTGCTGGTGCCCATGGTCATGCTCTCCGGCTTCGCCACGCCCATCTCCAGCATGCCGGAAATCTTCCAGGACCTCACTCTGCTCAACCCCATGAGGTACGGCCTGGAGCTCATCCAGCGCATCTTTCTGGAAGGAGCCGGTTTCCTGGACCTCTGGCCCCTCTTCGCGGCCATCATGACCGTTACGGTGGTGGCCGTTCTGGCGGCCATCTTTTCCTTCCACCATAAAATCTCCTGACGGAAAACTCTATCTTCCCGGCCCCGGAACATCCTGGCGCCCCTTTGCCATGAGCCGTTCGCCTTTAATATTTTCATCACGCCAATCCCGTCACCCGTATAAAAATACTTGCATCCGGCCCGGTTTTTCTATTCTATCTCCTTCGTTCTCCTTGAGAACATGGGCTCGTCGTTCAATGGATAGGACATCGGTTTCCGGTACCGACGATGTAGGTTCGATTCCTACCGGGCCTACCAGACTTTTCATACCGCAAGCTGCTGTTTATCAGTGCCTGCGGTTTTTGTTTGATTGAAATCGCAAGACATCGGAACGGCGTTTGATTACCCCTCCGCACCGTCTGGCGGCAACGTTCCGCCTGTGCAGGTTATTCCGCACCACATCCTGCCGGCCTTCCGGAAACATCAACCGCAGGACATTCCCCGCCCACTTAAAGGGCGGTCCCTTTCTTCGGCATGAAAAGGCGGGACATGTCCGCTCCCTCAAGCTTCAGAAGCCTGATTTTCGCGTCAATTCCGCCGGCATAGCCCGTCAGGCTCCCGCCTGCGCCCACCACCCGGTGGCATGGGATGATGATGGAGATGGGGTTATGCGCCACCGCTCCTCCCACCGCTTGAGCAGACATGCTCCTTTTATTCCCGAGCGCGGCCATCTTCCGGGCAATCTCTCCGTAAGTGGTAACCTCTCCGTAAGGGAATGCCGCAGAGAATCTTCCATACGGCCCTCCCCCTGCGGGAGCCAGAGGCAATTCGGCTATCGGAGGGCTTGCCGCCTGCAAAAAAACCCCACCCGGCAAAAGGAA
>OGQK01000542.1_pt1 | contig 24127 bp, 31 predicted proteins | sample 1553221 | NCBI WGS metagenome assembly OGQK01 (sample SAMEA2579996, study PRJEB22360) | human gut metagenome | biome: human gut; feature: human-associated habitat; material: faeces | place: Denmark | collected 2008/2010 | reverse complement strand
GGGGCAGCAGCCGAAGGCGGCAGAATAGTAGATTCGAAAAGGTCAAAACCCAACAGGCGGGGAATGACCCCGTCGCGAATGTATTCCGTGCCGCCGTAAGCCAGCGCAGATGCAACCTGAACGGAAGAATCCTTAGACAGGGCCGTATAAGCGGAGGGAGAGGGGAAATAAGTGCGGTTGGTCTTCGGCACTTTCAGGGTCCCCATCTTTTCCCGCGCCAGCACGAGCAGGTCGGCAACCGACATTCCCGCCGTCGGCGTTAATGTCGTGGGATAATTGGCTTTGGTCATTTTCGCGAACGTATCCGTGATGACCTTGGCTGCCACAGCACTCCCCATTTGTCCGGCCCATATTTTCAGGTCGGCAGCAGAGCTTTCCAGGAATTGTCGGTCCGTCAAGCCAACCGTGGCTTTGGCATAGCTATCCAGCGAGACCGATACCGCCCCAAGTGTTCCCGTGTCGGTTTCATAGTCGTTTTCTTTGTCGGACGCTTCAATAGACCCAATCAAGGGAACCGTCAACGTGTCACCGCGGTTGGCCGCGTCCTTGGAGTAATTCCGGGAAAACATGTTGAGAGCCGCAAGGGATTCTTTGAACGCTTCTAGGCCGTCAGTAACGATGATGTCATCGTTCAGTTTAATATCAATAGTAGTAGACATAGCTATTATATATAGTGTGTGAGTGAATTTTCAGGGCTGTTAGTGCTTCGAAGAAAGCAATTCTTTCCGGTGCTTCGCGAAAAACGCTGTTCGTGCAGCAGGGTCTTTAATGGCATCATAAGAGGCCAGCAGGGCTTGCCCCTGGGGATTGCCGTCCTTGTTGTCCTCCGGCTTGTAAGCCGCCTGGAACACAGGATTGACAGGCAGGGAGGCCAGCAGTTTTTTTGCATCCGGATTTTTCAGGAGGGTTTCCTTCCAGGATGCTTTCATATCAGGCGAGATTTTCCCCTCCGCGCAGGCGGCTTCCACGGAATCTTCCGCGGCCTTGGCCTGCATGTCGGAAACAATCTTCTGCGTTTCTTCCAGTTGCTTTTTCAGGGTGGCGTTTTCGTCCTGTAAAGCTTTGATTTCTTCGTCGGTCATGGTTGTCGTTTCTGTTTTTGTGTTTTCAGGACCACCGCCCGCAGGGGCGGAGGCAGAAAGGGATTGAATGGCTCTGAATGCGGCCCGGTTGACCAAACCGCCCATGTTGGCGGAAGTACCTGTCACGGTGCAAATGCCGTCGCCGTCCGGCTCGGAAAGGTCGAAAGAAGGAGAAAAACGCTTGAGGGACTTGCCCTTCTTGGCCCGCCCCTCATCGGTCCAGGAGACTACCAGGCGGATGCCTCCCGTCTTGGGGTCATCCCCTCCCCAGTACACGCGGTTAACCCAGGCGGATGCTTCGCCATCGGCATGCAGGAAATCAATATAAGGTGCATCTCCCGTCCCGGCGTCAAATTCAGCCTGGTACCTGGCGCGGCATTCTTCCACGCGTGCTGCCGCGGCCTCGTCAACCAGGATGGTCACGGTTACGACCTTGCCCTCCGGAGTGTGTGGGGAAACCGTCTGGACGCCGGGGGGCATCCACTGAATGTCGTCCGTATCGTCATCCGTCAGGCCGGACGCGGAGAAGTTGGCGTAAAACATCATGCCCTGACTATGCCACAGACGGAGGGTCAGTTTGGACACCGAGGCCTGAATGGTAATCAGGGGCGTCCCTGGCGGCGAAGAAAGATGCGGGCGGCACTGTTGACTGCCTTCAGTACTTTGTCGTCGGGAGGCAAAGCCCGCGGGTCTTTGGGGATGCGTTGCCCTCGCTTGAATACATAGTACATTTTTTGTCCGAGAGCCAACCCCACCGGGCGGCCTCCGGACCAGACAGACCGTAGGTCTTTAATGACGCGGGGACTTTTTCCGTGGGCTTCTGCTGTGACCGGGATAGCCAGCATTTTGGCTTTCTTGGGGGTAATGTTCCCCCCGTAAATGTGGATAGCCACATGGGGATGGTTAATGCGGACCATGATGCCGCTACCTCCTACCATGGGAGACGTGCAGGAATTAGCGACAGCAAGCCAGAAATTGGTCCGCGTGCCCCCCAGCCGGTTCGGCCTGGCGTTCTTGGCCCGGAAATGGCTGATGAGCGTGTTCCTCATGGAAATCCCCATGATTTTTTTCAGGGCAGGCTGGCGTGAGGCCAGTCGTTCCAGTTCCGGCGTCACCGTGTCCCTGGTCAATTTCAGGTCAATGCTCATACGCGGGGGACGGAGGTTTTGCCGATAACTGCCGCCGTGCCCATGGCGTGTTCCATGGCTTCCGCCAGGGCGGCAGGATGCAGGCTTTTGAGCAACTTGCCGGATGCCAGGTAGTCGGCCACCATGCGCCGGAATTCGTCGTCCGTGAGGGTGTCGTCACAGGCGGCGCGGGTCAGTTTTTCCAACCCTGGCCGGGCATCCCCCAGCCAGGCGTCCAGGATGTCCGGCAGGTCCCGGAGGATGGACTTGTTCAAGGCTGCCAGTTGGTCGTCCCTGGTCATAGAGAGGCAGCCGCTTTGTTGAGTTCCCCCAGATAGTATTCCCTGGCCGCGGAGGGCATGCCATCCAGGGCTTTTGCCATCAGGGCCGGATTGCCCATCCCGGAGGGTGCCGGACGTGTGTAGACTTCATCGTCAGCCCCAGGCATGGGGGATTCCGTTACTTCATGCACCCAGTCTTTCCGCAGGGGTATATCACAGTCCAACAGTACCTTGACCCGTTCAGATGCTTTAAGAGGATCATTGACCGTCTTGCTGGACGGCTCAAAGTAGGGGTCTGCTGCGTCTTCATTACCGCCGTCTCCGTTAAATTCGTACACAGCGGCCAATAGCTGCTCGTTCAGAATTTCCGCGACCCAATCCGCTGCAGCGTCAATGATGTCACTCCGGACATTGTAGTGGACTTCCCCCAAGGCACGGCTCCCGGCTTCGCCCGGCGAGGAGGTCAAGGTCTGCCCCAATATCAGCAGGTCGCAGGCGGTATCCGCCATATCAATCATCTGGTTTTGCGGGTTATCGCTGCCCTTGTTGGACGGCTCCTTGAGTTCAAGAGTGCTGCCAGTAGGTGCGGCAGCCCAAGCGGCGGCACCCATGTTTTCAAGCATGGACTCCATAATATCCTTTAACTCCGGGTCACTCTTGTCATAAGTAGCCCAGCGGATCGGTTGCCCAAAAATTTGAGCGAAATTTAGCAGCCAGTCCGCGCTAAAATTGGCCGCGCACCAATACCAAGCAAGAGAGCGCAACAATGCCCCGCCGGACGGATGGCCGAAAGAGACGTTATTGACAGCCACTAAGAATTTGCTCGGGAGGAAATCCCCTAGGGTATCAGACCCAGGGGATCGCATTCCGAACAATCCGCTTTCCACGTCCCATCCATACCAGCGGGGATGGACTTTCCGCGTTTGGCGAGGGAGCCACGCTTGCGGCATGTGGACACAGCCACGAACTTCCCAGTCAATTTCCCATACTGTGACCCCGCAGAACCAGCCGTCAAGCAGTCCGTTGACTGTCCCACGCCAACCTTGGCCGTTCTCGCGGTAGTTACCTTTCATCCCGTCCCTGGTACGTTCGGCCAGATGTTTCATCTCTTCCCGTCCTTCCTCATCCTGGACATTCCACTGCAGGCCGCACACCGCATTTTTCAGTTCGGTTACATTCTTCACCAACCGCGGCCAGGTCCGGCACATGAGGTCATACAGGGCATGTTCTTCTTCAGGGCAATCTCCGTTCAGGGATGCGTCAAGTACGCGGGCAATGTAATCCGGAGTTACCCAGGCTAGGTCCGGCATCATCCAGCGCGGACGCGCAGGGGGTATGAGGATGCGTTGTAGGTCGGATGCCTGACGGGCGTTTTTAGCCGCTAAAATCTGCTTGACGGTCATTGACCCGGCTGCGGGCGGCAAGCTCGCGCTAGAGGGTCCGCGGTGCGCCGCGGAGGCAATATTCTTTTTGAGGGTGATGGTCATGTTTATTTACGGTTTAAAGTTCTTCTCTTGTGGTGGTATTTACCCCGGCCACGGCCCATGATGACGCCGTCCACCGTTTCACGTGTCCAGGTGCCTTCTTGCGCTTTCATGGTTAGGGCATGGTAAGCGAGAGCCAGACCCCAGAAGAGGTCGGCGTGGCCGCTGTCAGTACGGTCCGCGTTGTAGCAGACCAAGCCCGTTTTGGTGTAGCCTTTCTCAATGGCTGCGATATGGGAGCGGAGCAAGTCGTGATTGGGTATGATGATTTTCCCCGCTTCCATTGCGCGAGACAGATTGGAGGCTAATTCTTCTTTGGTAGCATTATTGAAAATGACGCCGCGCACTTTGTGTCCGTTCTTTCGCTCTTTGGCGTCCATGACATATTTGTCGCCTATACTTGTCTGGTCGATGACTACCAGCTTCACGCCCGCCGTTCCGGTCATCTCGTCGAGTTTTTTGTCCCGGCTTTTCCAGGAATGGTCTTCGTGATAGTACACCAGGCGGACGACAAAGCGGTCGTGCCAGGGCTTGAGCGCAATGTAACAGTGCAGGTCCGACATGCGCGCCACGTCCACGCCAATCCCAAATTCTCCTTCTTCCTCCGCAATATTCCCCGCGGCGGAAGCATAACGTTCATTGGTACATGCAATGATCGTGTCCCAGGGGATAAGCTGCCCCGCCGTATCCTGCGGTACGCACATGTATTCTTCCAGATAATCGGCTTCTGTAAGACATTTTGCCCGGCAGGATTTAATAAAATCCTCATGGGTCATTGATTTGCCGGTCTTGGCATTGATGCGTTCGACAATGCCTGCATTAACAGCATCTACAATTGTCACCCTGTGGAAGCTCCACCCCATCGGGTTTCCGTTGTTAACACAATCATTAATCAACTGATTGAAGACGGATTGCTTGCCCCGGTGAGTCGAGATGACGATGCGCTGGCCACCCCACTGCGTTACGGCGGAGGATACCTTCAACAGTTTTTGCTGCTGTTTATGGACAGCGTATTCATCCAGGACCACACAACCGCGCTTGCCTGCCAGTACATCCGGGTTACTGGATAAGGCAAAAATGGTCCTGCCTGTGGAAAAAGTTATGCTGAAGACCGTTTCGTCTTCAATGATTTCTTCTCCGAGTTCAACAGCCCCAAGATTATAGATTTCCGCCCATTTTTTGCAGTCATCGACAAATAGCTTTGCCGCAGTCTTATCCCGCGAGCATATCCACCAATCATATAATGCGCCTTTTTTGACGCAGGCACGCACCGCCTTCAATGCCGTGTATTCAGAAAAGCCCTCCTGGCGGCCTTTTTCCACCAGGATGTTGTCACTATCATCTTCCAGATAGGACACCTGGTAAGACATGCTTCTCGGCATCCGCTCCGCCGTCTTGATAACATGGGCCTTGCTCATGACATTAAATCAGGTTCATGGCTGTTTCAATGGCGGCTATTTGTTCTTCCGTGAGGCCATTGCCGGATTGAGCCTTTTTCTGGCTGGCCGCTTCCGCCGCGGAGGCTTCGCGGTTTTCCCGCCGGATGTCCGCCATTTCCCGGCGCAGGGACATCATGAGTTTGATGATGTCCAGCATCTTGCCGGGCTTGTCGGCAATCATAGTCTGGATGTCAGACACGTCCAGGCCGTCAAGCGCGCCTTCCAGCATGTCCATGGCTGCTGCCAGTCCAGCTTCCGCAGGCCCTCCTTCCTCCGTGTATTTTTTGAGCAGGTCCACTTTCCAGGCATAGCGGTCACGGGCGGCAATCAAACGTTCCTGACGGGCTAACCAGTCCTTGTGTGCGCCTTTGCGGTAGTTGGTGACATTCTGGGCATTGACATTGGGGTATCCCTCCGCTTCGCACAAGGATGCCACATCACGCCAGGTTCCGCCGTCTGCCAGACATCGGCTGACAGCGTCTTGGACCCTGGCAGGCATGCGGCTGATAGCTGCTGCTGCTGTTCGGGGCGGAGTCATGACAGCAGGGCCTCCTTTCCCTTATTCAATATCTTCCAGCGGACCCCAAACGGAGAGGGCGGCAGACGGCACACATATCCCAGGGCAGCCAAGGTTTCCAGTTCCGCTTCTACCTGGCGGTGGTCAAATCCGGCAAGCCTTACTTCCGTGACCAGCTTTTCCGAGGACATGGAGAGGGGACCGCTGATGTTCAGCAGTTCTAAAATAAGCTGTCTTACTTTCTGCGCTTCGGTCATAACGGTGATATTTTAAGACAATCCAGGCCGCGGCTTGCACACCGCGGCCTGGATGGAAGTTATTTCTCTGCAAGGCGGCCCCCTTCCAGGCGGCCTATAGCGCGGTTCAAATCCTCAAATTGCTTGTGACTTTGTTCCCGCATTTTGATGATTTCCGCGATAATGTCGGACCTTTCTTTTTTCACGTCCGCTTCTATTTTGTCCAAGCGTTCCTCCAGTCCGTCCATGCGGTGATGCGCCACTTTGATGTTGTCCATGGTGGCGGGCTTTCTGCCTTCGATGACTTCCAGCGGCTGTTCTTCTACGTCCACTTTTTGCGGCTTGCCGTGTCCCCGTATTTGCTTTAACGCTAATACGATTTTAGCGACAAAGTACACGATAATGGCCAGACTCAGGAAAAGGTTGCTGTCAATGTTGTCAATGTCCATTGTCGATATAGTCAAGGATTCCCTGTCCTATGGCTTGAGCAATGATTTCCGGTCTTTTTTTCATCATTTCCGCATCATTAGCGTTTGAAATGAAACTGCATTCGCACAGGACGGCAGGCGGCCGCGTTTCCCGCAAGACTTTCAGACTTGTTAGCTTTTTCGTCTTGTCCGGGCGTGCCTGCACAGTGTCCGCACGTCCGGGAAGGAGAGTGCAGAGTGGCACGGCAATCGCTTGAGCAAGGGCCTTCCCCTGGACGCTGTCCGTATAGGTTCCGTCGTCGTGGTAGTTGCGGTGGTGGCAGACATGCGCCCCGCAGGCTTTCGGATTGTCGGAACTGTCGCAATGCAGGGACACGGACAGATCATAATTCCCGGCGTTAATGGCCCGGACCGTGGCGGCCAAGTCACCGTCATTGCTTAGTTGTGGATAATCTATAACGCTGACGGTATGACCATGCCCGCGAAGGTAGCGGGCAAGATACGTCGCTATCTGGACGGCTACGCCATGTTCTTCAAGCCCGTTGCCTCTTGCGCCCGTTCCTGCCGCATGCCCTACGTCGATACAAATTTTCTTCATGATTGGAGTTCCTTTCTATAGCCTGGGCGGGGACAGCCCCCCGCCCAAGGAAGCATTTATTTTTCACGCTGGACAACGGGCGGGCAGTCCGTTTCCGGCTGGTCCTGGGACCAAACTAGGCTATTGGTTGCCCTGTCCCAAGTCAGCGTTTTGCCGTCACGGGTAACGGTATATTGCCCGTTCTGGATGCTGATTCCGGCCCGGCCCGGAGGGTCAGCCTGCTGCGTCCCTGAACAGGACACTTGCGTCAGGGACATCCAGGCAACCATGGCTCCAATAATGGCTCCGGCAAGTACCTTGGCCCAGTTGGCTGGGACTTTGCAGGCCATCAGGATGCGCGTAATGATTCCGGCAGCTTCTTCTTTGTTGATGTTATTCATGGTTCTTCATTTTGTTAATTACCCTATTTACAGGAGGCCGCCATCTTGACACAAAAAAGGCCGCACCTTGTATGGCGCGGCCTTTTTGGAAAATATGGCAGGGCTTTTAGTTATTAAGTTCTTTTTCCGTCAATGCCTTGGCAAACTTGTAAACCTTGTAGGACCGTTCCCTATAGGTGTACACCCCAATAATGCGCGCTTCCACATCCACGAAATCCCCTTCCGCCAATGGTTTGCCCTTATATTTGTGCAACAGCACAACACGCCCATAATCAGGCTCCCAATTGACAATGGTACGGCCTGCAAAGGCAGTCCAGCTTGCTCTCCCCATGTACATGAGCATGCCTTGAGGCACTTTCTGATTAAAGTACATCCGCATTTTTACAGGCTTTTCCTTAGCCAGTTCCTCTTTAGTCAACGGTTCAAAGGTATATTCCTTTTCATCTGCCAATCCCGTCCAGGAAAATGCCAAAACCAAAAACAAAATAACGTAACGCATACCAATCATATAGGTTAATCATTCGGCTGCTACAAGCCTATATTTTGCGTATCCATCCTACCATAGCATCTTTCAGCAGAGACAATTTTTCCTCCGCCTGCAATGCCCTATCCCTCCATATTTTAACCTCTGACGCCATTCCTTCTTCTTGAGTTTGCAGCAAGATGGATAGGATTTTGTCCCGCATGCAGGATGATACATCCCCGCCATTTTCCAGGTGGACAATATGCAAAACGCTATAGCCGGACAACTCCGCAAGGTCGGACAATGTCAATCTTGTCTTTTCTCTCAACGTCTTAAAGTCAATCTGTTTACACATAGGACTGACACCTTACAAAGGATGACTTGTTCCGGCAATGTATCAATTCTTCAATGTGTCTCACGTGAGACACGTTTTTTCAGCGTTAATGATTAACAATAAGTATTTATACTTTAAAGTTAACTGTTCACCCGTGAACAAGTGGACTAAATTTTTTTAAGCCATCCCTGCATGGCTGATTTGAGTTGATTTAGCTTTTCTTCTGCGCGTAACGCTCTATCTCGCCAATGCTGAATTTCTGTTTTGTCACCTTCTTCCGTTTTTTGTAATAGGATAGACAGGATTCTATCTCTTAGCCGTTTACTTCCTATGTCGTTTAATTCTAATCCATTTATGGATGCAATGCTATAGCCAGACAGCTCCGAAAGCTGGGAGAGAGTCATTCCAGATTGTTCACGGAGACTCTTAAAATTTACGAAATTTGTACTTTTGTCTTGCATGTTTACGAAATATGTAATACGAAAAGTGTATGTTAACGCGTGTACACATTAAAAGCAATCGCCAACTCTCCCCGGAGGTTTTGGCCGCGCGGGAAATTTTGAAGAGGAAAGGGTGGTCTTATAGGACTGCGGCACCTTTCCTTGGTGTTACCTACCAGCAAATAAGCTTTGTCCTCAATGGACATAGGCAAAGCATATCCCTTCTTCGTCGCATTCATGCCCTCCCACATCGGAGAGGCAAATAACAACCCCAAATACGAAAATGAACGAACATCAACGCAAATATGCCCGCCGTGACCGGGAGGACAAACAGAAAGCCCTATATGGCTGTCCTCTGGTTTTCGCGCCAGAAGAAGAAAAACACGCTATCCGCTGGGGAGCCGTCATCCTGGTCGCCTTCCTGGGTGTGTTCCTCTGGATTGTCGCCTTGGCTGTCATCGACTGTATCATTTACCGCTAATAATCATGACCGCGCCACTTACTGAAAAGGAATGGGATGCCGTAAGCCCAGAGTTAAAGGCCCTGTGCCTGCTGCGTCTGCTGCGCCGTCCCGCTGTAAGGAGATGGGCGGCGCGTGAATTCGGTTTCCCTCCATCCGGCCCCCTCACCCAGCGACAACTGGCCGCCTGGTGCGGCGTGGATGAATCCACTATCAGCCGATGGGAACGGGACGCCATCATTAAAATGCGTGGAGCCGCCAGACGATGTGGCCTCACACAAGAAATTTCACAATGCAAACACTAAAAAATATGAGCAAAAAAGACATTACTCAAAACATGCTGAATTGCCTGGCGGAATACGCCAATAACGTGCGGCGTGATTTAACATCCGCTTGCGCCAATGCGCTGAAAGCTGGGGCCTACCTCAACCATATCCGCACGACGAACAATATCCCCATGACGGACGCCCTGTCCCGGATTGGATTGAGCCGTGCCACCGCCTATCGATGGATGGACGCGCACAACACCGCTTGCAAAATCCTCGAACTACAGGCTACCCCCTCTGTTCTGGATGCGGATTTCGCGGACCATTTGGCCGCTCTGGACGACATTGCCAAGGGCATGAGCCTGTCCCGTCTGGCACTGGGGGCTCCGGCTCCTAGCTCCGACATTGCTCGCTTGGACATCCTCCAAACAGGGGCGGAAACCGCTGAAACGGAACAGGAGGAAGAACTCTATAAGCAGGCCGTGGAAAACGTAGAGTCCGGGAAATGGACTCTTATTCAGGCGATGCGGGCAGTCGGGGGGAAGGCTGCCCAGGACATAGCCATCGAACGCCGTAAAGACCCCGTATATATCGAAATCGACGAGGAAAGCAAGAAGCCCGTCGGCATCCTTCCGAAAGCCATCACCAGTCTTAAAACGGGCCTCCAAAACTGGAACGTCTTTGACGGTGAAGCAAAACGCGTCTTTGCCCAACTGTTGAAGGAAGTTCTTAGCGACCTGCCGGAAGAGCTTAAAAAGTACCTCTAACTTTACGCGACTATGAATCACGACGATTTGATCGCCAAACTTCAAAAGCTACTTGCCCTTGCCCAGCGTGGCGAGGGCGGGGAAGCCGTCAATGCCCGCGAATTGCTGGACAAGATGATGGCCAAATATGGCATCGACGAGACCAGCCTGACCGACATCCGCACTTTGAGATGTGCCACAGACTCCGACGCAGAAAAGGAACTTCTAATTGTTGTCATCAGTTTTGCCCTGCAAATTCCAACGAACCAGGTAGAAGCCGACATCATCGTCCGCATGGATGATTTCGGAGCGGACTTGAAAATGACGGTGGAACAGCACGGTTTGACCGCCGCCCTATTTCAATATCACCGCGTTGGATTGGCAAAATCTCTGGAACAACTGGCTACGGACCAGTCCAAACAGCAAAGCCTGATCCAAGACGAAATCACCCGCTTAGCGGCCAAAATCAGGGACCTTAAAGCCATCTTTGGAAATCTCAAAAAGACACAGGAGAAGGCCCTCCAAATGGCCGTGTGCGCATATGTCAACCTTAACAACCTGGTTGATTATGCTGGGTGGAAAAACGCCAGTTCTGACGGTTCTGACGCCATCCAGTCCGCCATGGCTTCATGCGTCCAAATGGACACTAACCCCAACCAACTCCCGGCACAACGCCTGGACACCGATAACTAACATGATGATTGATCTACCCATCCCAGAACGTCGATTCCGTCTTAGGACGGCCTATCGCACTCTGCGCCAAAGCTTCTATAATGACCGTGAATTGTCCCGTATGGAATGGGAGAGTGATTGCTGCCGCTACCCTCTGCGCGGGTATTTTAGGCAAAGGATGTACGACAATATCAAGGCGGCATACCTCCTTCGCCATATCCTCCGCAACCTCCGGGGATCATACTGGGACGATGCCACTATCAACCTCGGTGTGGGCAAATATCCTTTTTCTAAATAAACCACGATTCAATTCATCATGATTTATAAATTCGGCTATGTATTACTGTCTGCGGGTACTCTTATAAGTATCACTCTAATTGTCAGTAATCACCCATTCCTCGGATTCCTCTTTGGCGTTCTCACCCTTGCCAGCATCGGAAACGACACCAAGTAAATTTAGCTATGGCAATAATCCCAGACCATTCTTTCAACGCTTTTTCCGCAGGCCGTAAGGGACGCCCTCGGAAAGTGGAACTGACGGAGGCACAGAAACAAGAACTGGCAGCCCTCTACCTGGCGACCAACGCCACCAGGAAAAGCGGCAGCATGACGCTGGCGTGGTCTATTTTTGCCAGCCAACACCCGGAACTTGGATGGGATGCCGCGGCCAAATCCAGCAAGCACACCATCCCGGCAGTAGCGCGAGAAGTCATGGAACATGCCCGGCCCATGGTTGGATACCATCGGGGAGGGGAACGCAAATTAAGAGAATCCGCCTATTCTCCCGGACTGCTCCGCCGCAACCTGGACGGGAGTCTTCTTCGTGCTGGACAACGCGCGTCCTGGGACGATGCTACTATTAACTTCGGCGTGTGTGTCCCATGGCCGTGGAGGGGCAGCGGCGACAAGTGCGCAGAAAAATACGGTGTGCGTCTGGGACGCTTCCAACTTTTGGTCTGCCATGACGACGCGACAAGCTTCGTCCCGGCCTACTCCTACGTGATACGTTACGAGCAGACCTACCGAGGGGAGGACGTGGCCGGGGCCATGATACGCACCTGCCGGGACGTAGGCATTTTTGATGCCTACGTGTTGGAAGGGGGCGTTTGGAAAAGCGACCGTGTCCAACGGTTGCTGGACGGCCTGGGTATCCGCCACATTGACGCCAAGGGGAGGCCCCAATGTAAACTAGTAGAAAACTTCTTTAACCGTCTGTGGTCCGTCCTCTCGGTGGTGCCCGGCCAGGTTGGCCGTTACCAAGCAGAAAATAAGGCGACCAGTGAAAAATACGTTGCATGTCGCAACGGACGCCAGGACCCGCGCACCATCTTTCCCATGCTGACGGACGCCTTGGCCGCTATCGACTGGGCTATCAATTTCCTCAACACCAACCCGGTGGAATCCCGCGAGTACGGCAAGTGGATTCCGCGGAACCGTTGGGAGGCGGACCTTGCGGAGCATCCCATGCGCCAGGTAGATGCTGACTTCTCCTGGTTGCAGGCTCCGGCCATCGTGAAGCGCAAAGTGGTCAAAGGCATGCTCCGGGCCACCATTCCAGGCCCCCTGGGGGTACCGCAACGCTGGTCCTTCAGCGCGCCGTGGCTTTGGACCGAAGAGGGCAAAGAACTCATGCTCCACTTTGACCCCTTGGGGGAATGGCCGCTTTCCGCCGTGGTAACAGCTCCAGGAAGCGTCAAAGTCCTGGGGGAAGTCTCCTGCACCAACCCGGTCAGCATGGGCGGATGTGGAGAAGACATTGCCCGGCAAATCCGCCAGATTGTCCGCACAGAATACCGCCTGTTGACTGCCACGGGCAAGACAGGGCGGGAGTCCACCTTGCGTGCCCTCAATGGTCAGACCTCTATTGCCCAGGGCGTCAAGGGACAGGACAGCGACACCTCCGCGGACACTCAGCCGGACACCGTCCAAACTCCCGCCAAAGTGCGCCCTTCCAAGCTGGAAGACCCTCTTTCCCGCGCCGCGGCAGAGGACAGCCGCTCCACTGCTCCCCAGCCAACCACCCCCGCCACGCGGGACGACTTCGCCGCCATGCGCCGCCGCGCCCGGCAGGCAAACACTGCAACCACTCTCAACTTCTAATTCTGATAAACCATGAATAAATACGAATTATCAACACATCCAGACGTTGGCCGCCTGGCGGACAGGCAAGCCAGCCTTCACCTCAATGACCAGGACTTCTGCCGCCGTGTAGGGTTCTCGCTGGCCGCATCCTCCTGGGGTAAAATCAAGGCCGGCACCTGGTCCGGCAATTGCGCCAATGCCCTGGTGGCCGTCCAGCAGGCCCTTGCCTCCGGTGACGACCAGCCAGCCGCGCCCGTCGTGGATGGGGACACCGTTCTTCTTCCTCATATCTCCCTGGCCGTGGACGCCGTAGAAGCGGCCTCCTGCACCAGCGACGAACACCGTCTGGTCTTCATCGTTGGAAAGACAGGCTTCCGGAAAATCCAAGACGGGAGCCTATCTGGCCGCCAGATTTAACGGTGTCATTATCAATGCTGCTCCGGCCTGGGAAAAAAGCTACCTGCACGCCCTGGCCTCCATCGGCGCGGGGCTGGGCATCGGAAATTCCTGGCGGTCTGCGGGCGACGCGGAACGCTCCATCATTCAAGCCCTCCAGACAGCCCCGCGCCTCATCATCATTGACGAGGCCAACCACTTCAACAGGGCAACTCTTAACTTCCTGAAAACCGTCCTCAACCTGACGCGGTGCGGCCTGGTCTTGCTGACCCTCCCGGACCATATGGCCCGCATGTCTGCGGACAGCCGCGAAGAATTCCCCCAACTCCTGCGACGCAGCATCGCCATTATCCACATCCCCAGCATCACCGGGGAGGAAGTATCTGCCATTCAACGCGGATTATTCCCGCAAATGGATATCCGCAACACCTCCCCCATTTGCGCCCTTGCCAACCAGTTTTACAACCTGGACACCGTCCGCCGCGTCCTTGAAGAAATCGACGCCGGACAAACGCCGGACGCCGCCGTCAAGGCGGTACGCCGCCAAATTCAAGCCATTACTCCAACCCAATCCCTCAACTAGCATGACCGCTCCCGCCACCATTGAAACGGAAACCGCCGCGCAATTCATCAGCATGGCTCTCTCCACTTATGGAGTGCCGTTCCAGGTACTTTCTCCGACACCTTACCCCGGAAAAATCGGCATCCGCCTGCACCCAGAAGAGCAATACTGTATCGTTCACGCGGAAGCTTTCCTAGCCTGGATGTCCACCACACGGCCATCCCTTGACAAACTCCGCGCCATCCTCAACAAAAAAATCAAACTAAACCGTCATCATGTCTAACTGGACCGTAACCATCCGCAGGAAGAACGAAAAGAAGCCCACCCATCATCTTTGGCTTAACAGGAATATATGGTGGCTGGTCATCTCCCTATATAATAAGGAAACACGCAAAACGATGCGGCACCGTCAAAGTCTCCGGACGGAGGACCAGGCCGTCGCTATCAAACGGCGGGACAAAGTTCTGCAGGCTCTCTATGCCGCCTACGGAAAGGAAGAAAAATAATATGGTCAGGGAGCCGGAAGCCATGCCATTTTGGGAAGCCCTTGCTTTACTGGAAGGGAAAGAAGCCGTCGCCTCCGCCATGACCACGGCGGAATGGCGGCGCATGCCTGTGGCTGTCCGGCTCAAATCTCAATTTTCCGCCACGCTCACTTCCGTAAAAGCCGCCAAGGCCATCACGGATTACCTGACGGGCTATGTCCGCGGAGACAAGGCCGTCAATGACCGCGGCCAAGAATACCAAGTGTATCAAGGCCGGGCGGAATTCGTGGCCCAAATGAGGGACATCATGATCGAGGAGGGCTTCGGCAAAGTTCTTCATGACGGGACGTTGGACCCGGAAATTCATGACAACGACCTCCGGGACCTGCGCGGCTGCCGCCGCCTTCAACTCATCTTTGACACCCAGACGGAGCAGGCCGCCTCCTACGCCCAATGGCAGGAAGGACAGGACCCGGACATTCTGGACATCTTCCCCTGTCAAAAATTCGTCCGCGTCCGTCCGGTTCACACGCCGCGCCCTTACCATGATGCCGCTATTGGCACCATCCGCCGCAAGGATGACCTGGCCTTCTGGGTTTCCCTCAATCGGGATTTTCAAGTTCCGTGGGGGCCTTGGGGCTTCAACTCCGGCTGCGGTGTGGAGGACGTGGACCGCGACGAGGCAGAGGCGGAAGGCGTCATCAAGCCGACAGACAAGGTCCAGCCAATCGCCAAAGACTTTTTGGAAGGTCTGAACGAATCCATCCGTGGCCTGGATGACCAGGCGCGCCGCTATATTCAAGCCCAGCTTGATAATCAGGTCCGCTTCCTGGGTGATTCCGCGTTTTTCAACCCCAAGGAGCAGCCGCGGCCCGTTGACCCGGCACAGACCCCGCCCGTGCGTCCGGCCAAAACTCCGGAGCAAATCGACGCCCAGAAAAAGCGCATTGGAGAAACCATTGCCGCTCGCCAGCAGCGGCAGGCAGACCAGCGCGCCGCCGTGGAAAAAACAGCCAAGAAAGACTTCCGCGCCCGCATGGACGCCGCCCTTGGGCCTCTCCGGGAACGCAGGGACAGCTTGCTCCAGCAAGTGGCGCAAGACAAATCTATTGAGTCCTGGATGGCTTATAGAGCCGCGGATGAAGCTTACATCAAAGCGGCGAAATCCTGGAATCCCGGAGGCATGCTTCACAAAGCCATGATTAAGGACATTGCCCAGCGTCAAGCAAAACTATGGGACAAGACCTATCGCGACTCCCTCCGCTTCCTAGGCACGGAAGGCATGCTTGTGCCTAAAGACAAGCGAGGCATGATTGCCCCGTCCTCCGTCATCATTGACTCCCATCTACGCATCAAGGCAGACAAGCCGCGCAAGCTCTCCCCCAACATCCGCAAGGGGCTGGACCTCGTTACATCCATTGTCCCGGCAGACAAGCTCCCTTCCGGGCTGGGCCTACAAATCGTCAAAAACAACAGTCTCCGTGCTTTCCAACTGGACGGAAATATTAAAATATCCGACCAGCACGCCCCGTCTGTCGTCGCTCACGAGCTGGCCCATGCCATCGAATTTTCCAACCCTGACGTTCTCCGTAAATCCGCAGCTTTCCTGTACGACCGCGGGGCGGGGATGCCTGCAAAATCCTTATCCAAACTTGAACCGGGAGTTAAATACAAATCCGTGGAAAAAGCCCTGGAAGACAAATGGAAGGAACGGGGAGGACGGGCTTATATTGGCAAAGTTTACGTAAGGGGCTATCATCCGGAAATGAAAAGGGAGGACTTTGTGGCAAACGTCCAAGGCTCTGAAATCCTGTCCATGGGAATTCAACGCCTGCTGGAAGACCCCGTCAGATTCCGCCAGCAGGACCCGGACTATTTTAACTTCATTAAATCCCAATTAAGCCGCATATGATGTATCTTACGAAATCCCAGATGGAGAAAATGGATGCTCTCTTTGACGCCCAGGAACTCCCAGACACGTTCCCCGGAGATATGGAGTATGCCTTTATGGACTTGCTCGCTCCGGAAATAACTCTGGAACGTTATCTTTCTATGCCGGAGCAGGAGCGGAAGAAATGGTGGATTAACTGCGACACCCAGCCTGCAACACCCACGGGATTCACAGACCCGGAAACTGGGGAAGAAATCTATGCCACCCACTACTACTTTGAGCCTGCCTGTCCGGAAATCCTCGACCGCATTTACTAATATGAAAAAAGCAAAACAACTCGAACTCCCTATTGCCTATCCTGAAAGCGGACGCTGGTTCGTCCCCGTCCGGCAATATAAAATAGACGAAAGGACCTATGCCCTCCGCATGGGTAAGCCTGTCCAGTTAGGTACCTCCTATGAAATATCCCGTGAGTTCCGCGTTGGCCGCCGTGTTCTGGCACGTCTGGCTGATGCTGGATTCATCGAACGTCTTCGTCCCACTCCATTCATGAGCATGTACTACTATGCCGACGTGGCCTCTTTTTTGGAACGCACGCGCCAAGACCCCAATTTCTGGACGGAAGCGCGGCGGGAGGCTTATCTGAACGGAGAAAATCCGGAAGAGGCTTCCGTTATTCATTAGAGGCGCGGAGATTATCCAGGGCGAGCCGTGCAAGGCCGCCCTGGATTTTTAATATACTCCGCCACATGTTCTCCAACTCCCCTATTATCTGCGGCGATTCTCTTCCGGTCATGCGCGGTCTTCCGGACCAATTCTATGATGCTATCATCACTGACCCCCCTTATGCTTCCGGAGGATTGACGACCGCGGAGCGCAAGGCTTCCCCGGCACGCAAATACATTTCATCCGCCAAATATCTTTCTTTCGAGTCGGATACACGGGACCAGCGTTCCCATTTCCTCTGGTCTGTCATGTGGATGCAGGAGGCTTTCAGGCTCACCCGCCACGGAGGGTGGTTCATGTGCTTTACAGACTGGCGGCAATTACCGACAACTAGTGATGCTTTGCAGGTGGCAGGCTGGACTTGGCGCGCTCTCGTCACCTGGGACAAGACGGAGGCTTGCCGCCCGCATCAGGGCATGTTCCGCAATCAGTCCGAATTCATCTTGATTGCTACACGCGGGAACATTGGCAAAGAGCAGGACCGCCCGCGCGTCTTTCCGGCTGGCGTCTGGCGGGAATACCTCCGCCCAAGGGACAAGATGCACCTCACAGGCAAGCCCGTCAATCTTATGACCCATCTCATGAGCGTTCTTCCTGCGGATTCCTGCCTTCTGGACCCCTTTGCCGGGTCTGGCACTACTCTTCTCGCTGCCCGGCAACTGGGCCACACGGCCCACGGCATTGAGCTTTCCCCTGACTATGCCCGTATCGCCAGAGACAGGCTGGCAGCACCCGCCAACTAGCCGCGGAGCCTTCGCGGACGCCTCGCCGCTCCGCGCGGATGAGCGACCCAGAGCGCGTGGGAAGGGTGTCCCACGTGGGACAAATGACCCTTTCAGAATTTCAGGTTTCACCCTTTCGGGAATTTATTTGTGTAAATGTTCCCGTGACCCTTTCGTCTTCCCTCAACAACCTAGCAATTTCAAGGCTTTTCAACCTTCTTCAACCAATTTCCACCCTTTTCAACTATTTATGCTTGGTCACACCAGGGAACCGGTCTGCCCCAGGATGATGAAGGAAGGAACGCGCGCCTGTCGCACATGCTTGATTATATTTCCGGCATGACTGATTCCTTTGCGCTGGAGACGTACCGGAAATTGACCGGCATCCTGTAGTTACTGCCGCACTCCGCTTTTCAAAAGGCGTTCAAGACCTGCCCCGCGCCGGGTGGCCGCAGGGATATCCCCTTTCTTTTCCTTCCCTCTGCTTCCGGCGGTTTCTCCGGATGTGGAATAGGTGTCTTGCCGCTTGTTCCGTGTTTTTTCTTCCCGGAACGCACCGTTTTTTCAGAAGAGGAAAAAGCCCCTTTTCCGCATGAAAAAGGCTGCCCCACACAGGGCAGCCGTCCTTAACATTATGATCATGGATTTCTCCATTATTTCATGAAGGCGTTAAAAGCAGAAGTTGGTTTCTATGTTTTTCAGGCGTTCCCTGACGGCTTCCGGCACGGCTTCCTTTTCCTCCGGCGTGTTGTAGGGGCCGGAGTACAGGACTTTTCCCGCGGAATCCGTCACATGGACGGTGGTGCCCGCCTGGGAGCTGGAAGAAACCACAATGGTTCCGTTGGCGTCCGACATCCGGACGGAAGACGTGCTCTGCCCTCCGCCGGAGACCTTGCCCATGGGAGGCATGGGCATCTGGTGAAGGCTCTGGAGGCTCCGGAGCATCTGGGCCGCTCCCGGGGTCAGGTTCATCCGGCCGATGATGTCATCCATCCGCGAATCATCAATCGCGGAGTCCCTCAAAAAATCATCCATCATCTGCTGCATGTCCAGAATGCGCTGCGGAAGGTTGGGCCGTGCGGCCATTCCGGCGGGAGGAACCGCCTGGCGCCGGACGGAGGGAACCACGCGCAGCTGGGTGCGGGGATCTCCCTGGGCCGCCAGTATTTCTTCCGCGGTAAGCGTTCCGCCGTCCAGCGTGATATCCGCCGTTTCCCGCTTGCCCTTGCGGTAGAATACAGCCGTGATCTTGTCTCCCGGAACTTTTTCAGCCAGGGCCTCCGTCACGGAGCGCGGGCCGGACAGGGAAATGTCCCCCAGCTTGATGATGACGTCGTTTTCCTGGAGCCCGGCCTTGGCGGCGGGACTATCCGGCATCACCTTGGTCACCAGCACGCCGGGAAATCCGCTGAGTTCCAATTGAGCCACGACCGCCTGGGGCACCGTGCCGGGCACAATGCCCAGCCTGGCGGGTCTGGAAGAGGGGAGCGGCTTGGCCTGCGGCGTGTAGGGAGTCAAGGGAGGCGGCTGAAGGTTGTCCGTACTTCCTGCGGGCCGGTCAATGGAATACCCGGAGCCCGAACCTATCAGCAATCCCAATGTCAGAAAGATACAGGTTTTCATATCCATGTGAGATAATATACAGCATCCGTCCGCGCAATGTTCAAAATTTGTGCATTTTTTTTACAGCTCCCCGTCCGGTCCCTTCCGTCCCGGAGCATCGGCAGACCGCCAAGGAAAGCATCACGGGAGTAAAGCCAAGCCAACCCATACTTATCCGGACGCCTTTCCCATCCACCGGCAGGGAGATTTCTCGCCCGGTAGAACATTTATTTCCGGGCCTGGAAAAGAACTACGCCATGCAGTCAGGGCGCTTTCTTTTTCTTCACGAAACAGAGACGCGGAACAAGGAACAGGACTGGAGAGCGCAAACACTTGCAGCAGCAGAATGGAAAATTTCAAACGCGCCGCCCCACAGGCGTTCACGCGGCGGTCCTTCAATATTCCTTTTCAGGAAGAATTCTCCGGATGACGGCAGGGGCGATTACGGGCACGCGCTCGTCTCCGCCCTGCAATTCAAATAGAGTGGGTTTCCGCAGCAGCTCCCGTTTTTCCCCGGGCAGTACAGGGGCTTCCGCCTTTTCAGTTCCGGCTTCCACCTCATTTCCTCCGGCCCCCGTGCCGCCGGGCGCTACCAGCGTATTCTGAACCAGCAGGACGGCGCCCACCGCGGCCGCCACGGAAATGCCTGAAATATACGCGAGCCGCCGCCACAGGGGGATTTTCACCGCTTTTGCCGGCTTCGCCTTTCCGGCGCAATCCATGGCCTGCGCCATTTTGCACACGGAGAATTCCAGCATGGAAGAGGCGGAAAGCCTTTTCAGCCGGGTTTCCATTTCATGCTCGGACTCGGCGCACATCAGGGAACAGCATTGTTCCCGGAACAGAACCCTCACCGGAGCAGGCCGCAAACGTTTCAAAAGGGATTCCATCTCATGAATTTCCTCATCGGAGATTTCATCATGCCGGAGACGGTCGTTCAGTGGGAAGATTTCCTCACACCTTCCGGCCAGGCGGGAAATCAGTTCATCGGATACGGGAAGGGGCTGCATGGCGGCAGTACCGCCGCCTTCCTCCCCTGCGGCGGATGATGTTGTTTCATGTTTCATAAGAGTGGAGCGGCATTAGAGTTGGTCTTTTTTGTTTCTCAGCGCCTTGCGGAGCAGGTCGATGCCATAGCGGTACCGGCTCGCCACCGTGTTCTGTGAGATTTCCAGCGTTTCCGCAATTTGCTGAAAGGTTTGTTCCCCCCATATTTTCAGGACAATGACCTCGGAGAATTTGGAAGGGAGCTTCCTGAGCTGCATTTCCATGAACTGCTTGAGCTCCTCGTCCGCCGCGGCGCTGGAAAACCAGGGGTCCGCATAAACATCCTCGTCCTGTTCGGCGGCGCAGGCTTCATCCTCCCTTTTCTGGCGCCGGTCGGATTTGCGGCCATAGTCCACCGCCAAACGCCGGATGGAGGCAAAGACATAGGAAAGCCATGCCTCCTGCCCTCCCACAAACTCCCCGGAGGCCTCCTTGCGCGCCAGCCGTATCAGGGCATCCTGAAGGATGTCCTCCGCATCTTCCGGAGAGCGGGACTGCTGGCGGGCAAACAGCAGCAGTTGAGCGACGTGCCTCCGCAGCCATTCATCCCAGCTCAGCAAATGGCTGTCTTCTTCATTAACTTCCTCTTCCCTGATGTAGGCGGACGTATTCATTTCTGCATGTTCGGTTCCTTCATCAATCATAGCGCAGCAAGCTCATTTTTTTGTTTAAAATAAAAGACGGAATATAGTTTTCCTCTTCATGGGAAGAGGGAATGCCTTCCTGAAAAGGGCTTATTTTCCCTTATTGATTATCTTCTGCATATTGTCGATCCATGGCTCCAGCTTTTTGGCCGCCTGAGATTCCGGATCGGCGTCACGGGCCATGTTCAGGTATTCCAGGGCCTTGGGATAATTGCGCTCCAGCGCATACCCGTCGCTGACGTATTTGGCTATTTCCAGGCGGATGGCCGGCAGGAGGTCCCGCTTCTCCAGCATTTGCAAAGCCTCTTCCTTTCCCGCACGGATTTTTTCTGCGGAAAAGGGGCCCGCGTGTTTTTTGTAAAATTGCTCCATCATGAGCCGCTGCGCCGCCAGAGTTACGGCTTTTTCAGCCTTCCCGGCAAATCCGTACTGGTCCTCCGGGTCCAGGGCGGAGATTTCCGCAATCAATTCCTTCTGACAGGGCTGCAAATCTTCCGGAAGCAGCTTGATGGCCTGCACCAGTTTTTCCAGTTTTTCCTTTCCTTCCAGCGCGCGGGCCGCAGCCACGGCTTCTTTCAGCTTCAGCCTCGTCTCCCCGGCGGCTTCCAGTTTCTTCAAATATTCCTCCACCGTTCTGGAGGGCCCCACTATTTTGGCATAAGGAGCCCCATTCCCCTCCATCATCAGGACGGAGGGGAACACGGAGATTCCGTAACGGCGCATCAATTCCTCATGAAACTTGAGCTGTTCCGGAGGCATTTTCCCCTCCGTCCTGGGAAAATCCAGCTCCAACAGCAAGAAGTTGTTGTCTCCCGCATATTTGGAGAAAGCGTCCGTATCAAAAATATTTTTGCGCAGATAAATACACCCCGGGCACCAGTCGGAGCCGGTGAAGTCAACCAGCACCGGCTGGCCGCTTTTGCCGGCTTTTTCCAGAGCCTTGTTCCAATCCGTCTCCCATACGGGAGATGCGGAACAAACCACGGCAGAAGCCAGAGAAAGAATGCCAAGGACAGGAAAAAATGAACTCTTCATCTTAAAGGCATCATAGCATCATCCCTGCCCTTGTCATTCTTTTTCAGGCGTTCGCGCTCCTGACAATCCGGAGGCCACCGTGACGCCGCGCCTTCGGCCCCCCTACTGCCGTGAACGGCGGCGGATGTCCTGGCTCAGGCGCATGGCGCAGAAGTCCGGACCGCACATGGAGCAGAAGTGGGCTTTTTTGGCGTTGGCATGGGGAAGCGTCAGATCGTGGTAGGAACGCGCCTTCTGCGGGTCCAGGGAAAGGTTGAACTGGTCCTCCCAGCGGAATTCAAACCTGGCCTGCGCCAGCGCGTTGTCCCGCCACTGGGCGGACGGGTGCCCCTTGGCCAGGTCCGCGGCGTGGGCCGCCAGCTTGTAAGTGACCACGCCTTCCCTCACGTCCTCCCGGTCCGGGAGGCCCAGGTGTTCCTTCCGGGTCACATAGCAGAGCATGGCACAGCCGCGCTGCCCGATGATCGCCCCGCCGATGGCCCCGGTGATATGGTCGTAGCCGGGGGCGATGTCCGTCACCAGCGGCCCCAGCGTGTAGAAGGGAGCTTCCATGCACCATTCAAGCTGCTTGCTCATGTTTTCCGCAATGAGGTGCATGGGCACGTGGCCCGGCCCCTCATTCATGACCTGCACGCCCGCCTTCCACGCGCGCATGGTCAGGTCCCCCTGAATTTCCAGCTCCGCCAGCTGGGCGAAGTCATTGGCGTCCGCCACGGAGCCGGGCCGCAGGCCGTCCCCGATGGAGACGGCAATGTCGTAAGCCGCCAGAATGGAACAGATTTCATCCCAGTGGGAATAAAGGAAGTTTTCCTGTTCGTGGATCATGCTCCACTGCGCCATGATGGAGCCGCCGCGGGAGACGATGCCCGTCATGCGCCGCGCGGTATGGTTCACGAACCTGAGCAGCAGAGCGGCGTGCACCGTCACATAGTCCACGCCCTGCCGGGCCTGTTCAAGCAAGGTGTCGCGGAAGACTTCCCAGCTCAGGTCCGCCACCTTCCCGCCGACCTTTTCCAGGGCCTGGTAAATGGGGACGGTTCCGATGGGAACGGGAGAGTTCCTCAGGATCCATTCCCGGGTGGCGTGGATATTCTTTCCGGTGGTCAGGTCCATGACGGTATCCGCCCCCCAGTGAATGGCCCAGCGCAGTTTTTCCACCTCCTCCTCAATGCTGGACCCCAGGGCAGAGTTGCCTATGTTGGCGTTGATCTTCACCAGGAAGTTGCGGCCGATGGCCATCGGCTCGCATTCCGGGTGGTTGATGTTGGCGGGAATCAGGGCGCGCCCGGCGGCAATTTCATCCCTGACGAATTCCGGCGTAAAATAAGAGGGCATCCGGCAGCCGTTCCGGCGTTCCGGCGCGTGCTGGTGGTCCAGCCGGTCGCGGGCCACCATGCTGGAGGGGCCGAAGCCTTCCTGCGCCTCCAGTTCGGACGGCCGCGGCATCATGGTGAGCGCCTCCAGGACTTCCCGGGCTTCGTCCGGGCGGCTCTTGGCGTTCGGATAACGGTCGTACACCGCCTTGAACGCTTCTTCCCTGCCCAGGTTTTCCCGGATGGCTACAAATTCCATTTCCGGCGTAATGACACCCTGGCGGGCGTAATGACGCTGCGTGACAGGCGCTCCCCCCGCAGCCCGGAGGCAGCGGCCCTGCCCCGTTTCCACCTCCTCCACATCGCCGCGGGCTCGGATCCACGCGGCGCGCAGGGGGGGAAGACCCTGCTCCGCGGTTCCCTCATAAGCCGCATCCCCCCACGGGCCGGAACAATCGTACACGCGTACGGGGTCATTGGGGTGGGCGGTGCCATCTGGCAGCAGGGTATCACTCAGGAGGATTTCCCTCAGGGGAACCTGCACGTCCGGATGCAGACGGCCCGGAATATAAACGCGTCGGGAGCCGGGATAGGTCAAATTGGCGGTGTCGTTCATGGAATGGATGCTGTTCTGTACCGGCAGGGGAACAGCGGAAACGAGACCTTCCC
>OGQK01000531.1_pt1 | contig 24360 bp, 21 predicted proteins | sample 1553221 | NCBI WGS metagenome assembly OGQK01 (sample SAMEA2579996, study PRJEB22360) | human gut metagenome | biome: human gut; feature: human-associated habitat; material: faeces | place: Denmark | collected 2008/2010 | reverse complement strand
TTGCGAAGAACAAATAGAAGCCATATTTACCCGGTTCGAACTGCTGGAAAAGCGGGTACCGACACCGGGCGAACTTAAAACGGCTTTCGATGAAGCTACCGGGAAGATAACCCCGGCTACCGAAGCGGAAGAAAACGGCCAGCCATTCTATAAAGCCTACGCCGAATTTACGGAAACTATGGGCCGTTTGAATGATTGGACGAAAGCGACCTATACGAAGTTTAATAGCCTGCGTAAGCACTTGGAAGCGTTTAACAAGAACCTTACATTTGACGAAATAAACGAAGTTACCCTACAAAAGTTTATTACAAGCCTTCATAAAGCCGACCTTCGTAATACTACCATATCTAAAAACATGTCCTTTCTTCGGTGGTTCCTGCGCTGGGCGCACCATAAAGGATATAACCCAAGCAACGTACACGAAACATTTAAGCCGAAGTTCAAAGGGGCCGACGGAAACGCAAAGGAAATTATATATTTGGAATGGGAAGAACTGTTTAACCTGTATTCCTTCAAATTCCCGCCGTCCCGGTCTTCGCTGGAAGCCGTGCGCGATGTGTTTTGCTTCTGCTGCTTTACCGGTCTTCGTTATTCTGACGTGGCAAAATTGCGCCGAAGCGACGTAAAGAAGGATTATATAAGCGTGGTTACTCAAAAGACCGTAGACGGCCTTATTATCGAACTGAATAAGTATAGCCGGGCCATACTGAAAAAGTACGAGAATATAGGTTTGCCGAATGATAAGGCCCTACCGGTCATAAGTAACGTAAAAATGAACGAACACCTTAAAGTAATGGGGGAAATGGCGGGTATCGACGAACCTACAAGGGTCGTATATTTCAAGGGGAATGTTCGGCACGAAGAAGTATTACCGAAATACGCCCTTCTTACCACCCATTGCGGCCGGCGTACTTTTATCATAAACGCGCTTAGGCTTGGGGTTCCGGCCGAGGTCATTATGAAGTGGACGGGACACAGCGACTACAAAGCGATGAAGCCCTATATTAAAATTGTCGATAAATTGAAGGTCGCCGAAATGGATAAATTTAACAAGTTCCCGATACCCCGAAAGAAGGGGAAATAAGCCGAACCCAAAAAGGAACCCAAATACGCCTTAACTAATCGGTAACGTATGGTTCCTTATGTTACCAACAATCGGGATAAAATGCTGATATTTCGGAAACTTGGTAACGTATGGTAGTTCGTTGTTCGTATGTTCTTACAGCCTCTCTCTCCGCTGGACTTCCGGACAATTCCGGATGAAATTCAGACAAAAAGCCTATAAATCTAAGATTTATAGGCTTTTTTATTGCCACTGAATCGACATTCCAAGACATCCAAAAGACAACGACTGACAAAAAATCGTTACCAAATCGTTACCTTTTTTGTCCCTTGAAAAAAAGGTAACGATTTGTCCGAAAATGACTGTGTAAAGTCCACATTTTACGAAGTTTATCTATCTCCAAGTTTAGGGATATTCCCTATTCTTAATTGAACTAAACAACGTGAGATATGAAAAGCACATTTTCAATTCTGTTCTACCTCAAAAAAGGATCGGAAAGAAAAGACGGACGGGCCATGATCATGGCTCGCATCACCATCGATGGTAAAGTTGCCCAGTTCAGTACCAAGCAGAGTGTCTTGCCTGCAAACTGGAATGTGGAGGCTGGAAAAGTCAAAGGTAAAGATGCGGGTAAAATAAATGCACTGCTGGATGACGTCCGGTCTTCGTTGAATAAAATCTACCACGATCAACAGCGGGACAATTACTACGTCACCACTGAAACGGTGAAGAATGAGTTTTTGGGACACCGTATCAAGCAGGAAACGGTATTGGCCCTATTCAAAGAGCATAATGAAAACAGCAGGAAACAGATAGGAATCTCAATAACGAGACCGACTTACTTGAAATACGAGGTCACCCGGCGACACCTGACAAATTTCATTCTCAGTGAATACAACCTCTCGGACATGCCCCTGCGAGATATAAATCATAAGTTTATTGCCGGTTTTGAGTCGTTTTTGCGGACGGAATGTAAATGTTGCCACAACACAACCGTAAAGTTTCTCCAGTTTTTCAGGCGCATAATCATCATAGCCCGGGAAAACGGAAAATTGCAAACGAATCCTTTTGCAGAATATAAAGTACGCTTAGAAGAAGTTGATAGGGGCTATTTGACAGAGTACGAAATCGCTCTGATCTTAAAGAAGCCAATGGTAACAAAAAGACTGGAACATGTACGGGATTTGTTTATATTCTCGTGCTTCACCGGTTTGGCTTACATCGACGTGATGAACTTGAAAGCAGAAAATATCCGGAAAAACTTTGATGGCAAACTTTGGATAATGACTAAACGAATAAAAACCAATGTAAAAGTCAATGTGCCATTGATGGACATACCTAAGATGATTCTCGACAAATATGCAGGTCAACTACCACAGGGCAAATTGCTGCCGGTAATCAGTAACCAGAAGATGAACGCTTACCTGAAAGAGATCGGGGATGTTTGCGGTATCAATAAGAACCTGACTTTCCACCTTGCCCGGCACACTTTCGCCACGATGATGCTGACGCTCGGTGCAGACCTCTACACGACATCGAAGCTGCTCGGTCATGCCGATGTGAAGATGACGCAGGTCTATGCCAAAATCATCAATCAGAAAAAGGACGATGCAGTCAATCTGGTGAACGGATTGTTCGACTGATCCCCCGATAAATTTCCGGGTCTGTCGGTAAAGTTCCGGAAGCCGGAATTATCCACCTTGCGGGCTCGGATTTCAAGTTTAGTTTAGTTGGGCGTATATAAGAAGAAAAACTAAAATAAACCGTTTTGGGCCGAAATGAGGGAAAAGAATAAACACCTATAGCAAAAGAGAAACAAAAGGATAACATTTCTATAAATACGAATATATATTATTGTATATCTGTGCATTATTGAAATATACCCATTTTCTCATCTATTCCTGTAAAACTCCATTTATACCTATTTTTGAATTATTTTTGTTACCTATTTTGACACTTATATCAAACCTATTTGCTACCTTTGTACCAGAATATAAAACGCTGGAGTACAATGGGTAGAAAAAAGCAATCAAAAGTAGATAAAAGTCCGTTCAAGCTGCGGAGAAGGAAACTTGCGGACGGTCGTGAATCCCTTTTTATAGACCGCACGGTTGACGGCAAGCACGAATACGAGTTTCTGAAACTGTATCTTGTGTCGGAAACGTCCGTCAAGACGAAACGCGAGAACGCGAAGACACTCCGTCAGGCAGAGGAGATTATTCTCGCCAAGACAGAAAATATGGTTGATGACAAGGCGCAGGAGGAAGCGGCAAAAGATAAATCAAAAATGCTGCTGTCAGACTTTATAGACTTGTTGATAGAGGAATACAAACAACGGGGACAGCCTACATATCGGCATTTAAGGGCATCACGCACCAAATTCGAGAAGTTCTACCCCGGTGCAAAGCTGTGTGACATGGACAAAAAATTCTGTACCGACTATGCCGAGTGGCTGCAATCCGAGCCTCTCACTCCGCAAGGAAAGCCGCTTGCCCAGGCCACCGCCTGTTCCTGTTTCTGGATTCTCGGCATCATCCTGTCCGCGGCATGGCAGAAGGGATACATAAAGAGCAATCCCTGGAAGTTGTTGAGTTTCCAGGAAAAGATAGCGAGACCGGAGAGCAAGCGTGAGTTTCTGACCCTTGATGAAGTCCGTAAACTGGAGGATACCCCTTATATAAAGGAGAATATACGCAAGGCATTCCTGTTTGCCTGTTATTGCGGTCTGCGTGTGGGTGACGTAACAGATTTGCGCTGGAGTGACATATCCGTCAATGGAGGACGGCACTTCGTATCGGTGGTGATGCAGAAAAATTCCAAACCCATATCGCTCCCGCTTCCTGCCAAGGCGTTGACATGGCTTCCGGAACGAGGAGAACCGGAGTCATCGGTATTCTCCCTACCGTCACGTACCAACCTGCGTAAACATCTGCAGAAATGGGCGGAACAGGCAGGATTGGAAAGACACCTTCATTTTCATTTGAGCCGCCATACCTACGGCACGATGCTGATAACCGCCGGTGTTGACCTTTATACCGCCAGCAAGATGATGGGACACGCCGACGTGCGTCCCACTCAAGTTTACGCGAAAATCGTAGACAAGAAAAAAGAAGAGGCCATTTCACTGATTGACAAAGTATTTTAAGACATGGCAGCAACAAACAAAAAATCCAACAAGCTGAAAGAGCCGGTAAGGGTACGCACAAAGAAACTTGCCGATGGTTCTGAATCATATTACCTTGACATTTACGTCAACGGCAAGCGGAGTTATGAGTTCCTGAAGATGTACCACCTGCCGGAAGTCAATGCGAGGGTCAGGGAGCAGAACCGGGCCACCCGGGAAGCGGTTGAGACCATCAAGTCCCAACGTATCATCGAGATTACAAACTCCAGAGCCGGAATCAAGAGCAAATCCGCCTGGCAGAAACTGACGTTAGCGGACTGGCTGGAAAAATTCTATTCCAACCAGGAACGCAAGGGTATCAAACGTGTCGATAAATTGAGAAGCATTATAAAGGTCATAAACCAATACTGCAAAAACACAAGGATGGGTGACATTGACAAGAAATGGGCACTCGGCTTCATTGACTGGATCCAACACACCTATAAAGGCAGGCAGGGAAAGCCGCTTGAACAGGGAACGGTCGTGTCCTATATCTCCCAGCTCTCCATCGCCCTGAACGCCGCAGTCCGTGCGGAGTGGCTGGATGAGAATCCGTTCATGCTACTCTCGGCTTCGGAGCGTGTCAAGAAACCGGAATCGAAACGCCAGTTCCTTGCCATTGAGGAGGTGAAACTCCTTATTGCCACCGAATGCCGTAATATGACGGTAAAGCAGGCGTATCTGTTCTCATGCTATTGTGGACTTCGCCTGAGCGATATGGAAACCCTCCGTTGGAAAGACATTATATGCAATGACGGCAGGTATATGATTGCCACCGTGCAGCAGAAGACATCCACTCCCATTTATACGCCGCTCTCGCAGAATGCCGTCAAGTGGTTGCCTGTGCGGAAAGCGGATGAAAATGACGAGACGCTTGTTTTCGCGGAACTTCCGTCACGTCCGACCACCAATAAGATTCTCAAACAATGGGTGGAAAAGGCTGGTATTGACAAGAAAATCACCTACCACACAAGTAGGCACACCTTCGGAACGATGATGATGACCGTGGGGGCAGACCTTTATACCACCTGCAAGCTGATGGGGCACGCCGATGTGCGCACCACGCAGATATATGCGAAAATCATAGACAGCAAGAAAATTGAGGCCGTCAATATGGTGGACAAGATGTTTGAAAAGATGGAATCCGACCAAGAATAATTGGATTTTAGTCCGAAAGTTGACCTGATTAGTATTTTATTCATTATTTCAGGTCTATTTTTCGGCTTATTTCTTATTGTCGCAATGAATATTGAGATTGCTGCAATTTCTCGCAAAATTAATTTTGAGATACATGAGATATGAACAAATAATTTGAGATTAATGTGGTTTTAAGAATTAAACATTTTGAGATTAGCGTAAATTACATTACCTTTGTCCTCAATTAAAGACTTTTATATGATATTCAAAAGGAAAATATACGATGAACTTCTACAGTGGAAGCGGACGAACGATGGCAGGACAGCCGTATTGATACAGGGCGCAAGGCGTGTGGGTAAATCTACGATTGCCGAAGAATTTGCGGCTAACGAATATGAAACCTATATACTGGTAGATTTTGCCGCCTGTTCTACAGAAATCCGGGAGTTGTTCAATGACCTTTCCGATCTTAACCGTATTTTCATGCGCCTGCAACTTGAATATGGAGTAGAGTTGAAGGAACGGAAGTCAGCCATCATCTTTGATGAAGTCCAGCTTGCGCCAAAGGCAAGGCAGGCTATCAAGTATCTTGTGAAAGACGGCAGGTATGATTATATAGAAACCGGCTCGCTTATATCCATACGCAAGAACGTCAAGGACATTCTGATTCCAAGCGAGGAAGTGAAACTTCATATGTATCCGATGGATTATGAGGAGTTCAAGTGGGCATTGGGAGATACGGCAACGATAAAATTGCTTCGAAGCTGTTTCCAGAACAGGACTTCGTTAGGAGATGCCACAAACCGCAAACTGATGCGTGACTTCCGCCTGTATATGCTTGTAGGCGGTATGCCGCAGGCTGTGGCGTCCTTTCTTGAAAGCAACAACCTGGAGAAGGTGGACAGCGTGAAACGTTCCATCATCACATTGTATGAAGATGACTTCAACAAGATAGACCCTACTGGTAACGCCTCCAAAATGTTCCGTCAGATTCCTGCCCAGCTAACGAGCAATGCCAATAGATATCAGGCATGGAGTGCAACGGACGGAAAACGTAATTCTGAATTGACGGAGATTATCTCGGAAATCAAGGAGTCAATGGTAGTCAATATGGCTTATCATGCCAACGATCCAGGCGTAGGAATGGCATTGCACCAAGACCCGAACAAATACAAGATGTTTGCGGGCGATACTGGCTTGTTTGTAACTCTTGCATTTTGGGACAAGAAATTTACCGATAACACGATTTATCATAAACTACTCAGTGACAAATTAAGTGCGGATCTTGGGTATGTCTATGAAAACGCTATCGCACAAATGTTGAAAGCCTCCGGGCATGAATTATACTATTACACATTCCCCACTGACAGCGGAAAGCACAACTACGAGGTGGATTTTCTGATTGCCGACGGTGATAAGGTAAGTCCTATCGAGGTAAAATCTTCCGGTTATAAGGCACATGCTTCATTGGATGCCTTTTGCAAAAAGTTTTCAGCCCGGATAAAAAACAAGTATCTGATTTACACGAAAGATATGCATAAAGAGGAGGATGTGCAATATCTTCCGGCATATATGACAATGTTTCTATAATCATGGCCTATATGATACAACAGATAACACAACGGTTGCAGGAACTTAACACGCTTCTCATCGCTTGCCAACAAGAAGATTTTTCTTTTGGTCAAGTCTTGCCATTATCCCTGTTCTACCGTGATTTCAACGATACGAACAGTCTTGTAGGCGAGGCAACTGAGTTGGCAAAAGAAAATCCAAAAGAACTATTGCAACTTTCATCTTCCCTTATTTCGGAATCGGACAAATACCTGTCGCTTGATAAGGATGGATTGCAAACTGTGGACTTCAAAGCCGTTTTTGAAGAACACCTTAAACCGTTTGAGCACAGATACGAGGAAGCCAAGGCAACCGCCACAAAATTATGGCAGACATATTCCGCAATAAGCAACAGGCTTGATTTTGTGCCGTTGGATTCCGAGGAATACACGAAGCTGTCCGCAGAGTGCGATACCAAGAAATCGGAATACGACATGGCTCACGCACAAACCGGCCAATTATATAAGGAATGGCAGCAGGAGCGCGACCGGTATTTCTGCGTATACTGTTTCAAGCCGATGTTTCTTGACGTGCTGGTGGAACGGTTGAGAGGAATTGCGGGAAGCATCATTGCCGACATCAACCACATGCAGGAGGACAAACCATGAGCCGGGCAGACCTGCTGCAAGAGACATCCGCATGGATGGACACCGTGGATCTCGCCCTGTGCCTGTTCATCTACGAGGTATGCAACGACTGCCAGTTCGAATATGTGTCGGGCAGCGATTTCGTGAATTTTATGAACCTGAAGCCCACCGGACGGGCTGTCACCGTGCGCCCGAAAGAAAACCTGCGTGTCTGCTACATGGTGTTCTCCGTCTCGCAGACTATCAGGCCGCGTGAGCGTGGCAAGGTTTGGGCGGAAAAGTTCCTGAAACGTTGCGGCATATCCAAGTCATACTACGACAAGCACCGCAGCGATGTTTGCAGCAATGCCACAACAAAAGAAAACCGGGAATACCGCAAATCCGTTGACAAAGCCATCGAAAACGCAAGGAGGTTGAGAAACACCCCGTAACCGCCCACTGATTCCCCATTTGAGATAACCTCTTCCTATCATGGCAGTGCGCCATACTGTTGAATACCAGCAGTATGGCGCACTGCTGTTTTTTGTACTTTCCCCATTCGCCCCACATTGCGCCCCTTTAAGTCCAAAGTAACTTTGCAAACGAAACGGAAGACAATAAAAGGCTAAATGCCAACGTGTTCCGTGCTGTTGCAACAGGATTTAAATGACAATTGAAACAATAAATGAACAGGCGATATGGAAAATGAACGCAATCTGATGACCACCACCGAAGCGGCCCGGTATCTCGGAGTCAAACCGAGCTATCTCTACAAGATGATGATGCGCCGCGCAATCCCTTACTACAAGCCGGGAGGCAAGCTGTGCTTCTTCGCCAAGGAAGACCTTGATCTCTGGCTGAAACGGGTAAGGGTCAAGTCGCAGGACGAGATAGACGGCGAGGCCGCACGCTATCTGGACAGCCGTGAGAAGAATAAATGATTTATCCACTTATAAAACAAGAACAGCATGAATGATTCAAACATGACGGGTGCAGACTTGAAAAATGCCGCACCGCAGGATTCCACAAGCAAGGAAACCAAGACAAAGACAACACGTTCCGCTATCGGGGCGAAAGCGCAGACCATTCTGGACTTTCTCAAGCGCTGCACTCCCTACGAGGCGGATTCCATCCGTGTGATGGTCGGTTACGCCACTGGAAAGGGAGAAACCGAAACGATTGAAGCGACGGACTTGCTTGCCGTGAACCGCTTTCTCAACCACGGGCTTACCAAAGAGAGCGGAACAAGCAGTGAGACGGTGATGGGACACCGGCAGGAACGTGCGCAGAAATTGATGGAAGCCGTCAAGGAGTTCGTCAACATCGGTCAGCTGTGCCGTGTCAGTGTCGCACTGATGAAAATCTCATCGGACTTCAAGGCGGTGGAAGAAGCGAGAAAACACCTGCAACCGTAACCTGACAATACGGCAAACAGGGGTTGATGACAATGTAATCGGAGTGTCCGACAGACCGGGAACAGTATCTGTAAACCTTTGCGAAATAAGGGAAACAGAAATGTCGGCATTCCGATTACACGCTTTCCCAATAGTAACGGCAATAAAGCCGGTGCCATTTATAGTGAGCCATATCCTTTTATACCACCGACAAATCCCGAAAGTCATTTGTGGACACCCGCCCGGCAGCGGATGCTCGTTTGGAAAAGCAGGAAATGGCGTTCTATTACAAGATATGCCGGTGTATTACACTTCCTGGCGGTCGTTCCATACACGGCACTCTTGCCATTGTCCGACAGTGACAATGGGAAACGCCGCTCGCAAGCTCGCACCGTAATAACCTATTGTACCATTATAATTCCCCTTATATGGATAAAGAACAGAATACACCTCAAAATAACGGTAATTCCGAATCGGACGACAAGCAAGCCAAAACCGTCCGTGAACCCCGATGTACCACCATCTCGTTCCGTGTCAGCAGAACGCAACGGGAGCATATCGGACGGCTGGCCGACAAGTGCGGCATGACCCTCAGCGACTACGTGCTGGCACGTTCATACAATTACAGTCCGAAGGTACGGCTGACACGGGAACAGGAGGCGGTGCGTGACGAACTCATCATAGTACGGAGCGACTATGCCAGATATACCTCCATGCTCAACGCTATGCCGCAGGATGAACGCCGGGCGATGTTCCGAAACCAGCCGTGGATGGTCGCTGCATTGCAATTGCTCGGCAGGACAGCGGAAGCGATAACAAGGATTATAGACCGCTACTTTGCGCCAAACCGGATTCCGGAAAGCCCTCAAATACAAAAACAGAGTGAACCCACAGAAGGAGAACCATGATAGGCAAGGCAAAATCCATCAGTCACGGTATAAATGATATTAGGTATATCACAGGAGAGTCGAGGAACAAGAAACACCCCGAACGGATATACCACGTCAAGGACAATCTGCTACCGTGCAGGCTTGACGCTCAGGGTGTATGGGATATGATGAAAGCCCATGCACCAACGGGAAAGAACGTCATCCGCATCGAAATCAGCCCGGCAAAGGAACATACGGAACACTTTACCTTAAAAGACTGGGAGAAACTGTGGGATGATTTTGTCCGGGAGTATGACAACATGGAGTTCAGGAATAAGCAAGGCGAAATCTATTCCCACAGGACAAACCTTGCCGGAAGCATTTCAACCGTGTGGCTGCACTTGGAATCAAAGAGCGGAATCCCCCATCTGCACGCCGCAGTCTGCCGCAAGGACAATGAAGGCAGAACCAACAACGACCACAACATACACCTCCGCGCACAATACGCGGCGGAGCGTGTGGCTCGAAAGAGGGGCTGGACTACGGCGATGGAAATCCGTAAGACAAACGCCGGCGAGGTAGCCGGGGAACTTATGGGTATCCTGCGTTCCATGCCGTCATGGTCGTGGGATGATTATGTGGCGAGGGTGCGGACAAAAGGCTACACCCTTGAAGAACGCCGGGACAGGAAAGATGTTTTGCATGGCTACACGGTCGGTATCGGTGATGTTATCTACAAGGCTTCGGAACTCGGCAAAGGCCGCAACCTGATGGCTTCAAAGATTGAAGCGACATGGAACAGGCTGCACAACCAATCCGTAACAGAGTTGAAGCAGAATGATAACAAGGTCAAAACACAGGCTGCAATAACTCCTGAAGCAAAACCGGAAACGGTTTGCGACAAGCCTGTTATAGACTATTCCATATGGCGTGAGGGAACATCAAGATACGAACTTATACATGAAGGTAAAGATTACCGCTTCTACATTCCCGATAATGTCATACAACTGTTCGATGATGAGTTCGATTACCGTGAAATAGCGAATCATAAAGAACTGGCCGACTATGCGGTGGCCTTGTTTGTCGGCATGATGAGTGTTCCGGCTGTTCCGTCCGGTGGAGGAGGCGGCACTTCAAACGACTTGCCTTGGGGACGGAAAGAGGACGAAGATGAAATGGAACGCGCCCGGAGGTGTGTCCGTGCCGCCGTCAGGAAACTTGGGAAGAAACCGAAATTATCAATCAAACGATAGCAAGAGTTATGGCAAATAAGAAATTCGATTACAGTAATGATATGATACAAGGCGATGTTCCGCAAGATGAAAATGACAATAAAGAAATCCTGCGTCACCAGCGTCTTGAGCAGCGTAATAATGCGTTGGTAAACGAGTTCCGAGACCTCAAACCGGAAATCGGCAGGGCTTACAACCAACTGTGTAATCTTGTCGAGAAATCCGGTGTGCTTTCCGAAACCATGCTCAACTTGCTTGAACTTCTGAAAACCGCTTTGCCTGTCAGACTAGCTGATGAAGACAGGAAAACGTTACAGGACGAGCTGCACGACATAGCCGACAATGCCGTCGTGAAAATCCGCAAGGAGCGAGAGAAGATAGAGAATGACATTCGTAGGAATACTTGTCACATATTCCTTACTCCGGCGACATTCTGGTGCATGGTTACACTGTTGATACTACTTTCCACATTCTTTGCAATTATCATTTTCGCCAACACGAAATTGTTTCATTCCGGAATATTGACCGAATTAATAATCATACATTCAGTCTTGATTGCGCTGACGCTTATAATTATTGCCCTTACTTTTTACAGAAACAAGTAGCATACAGAGAATATCGTCAGGTTCTTTTTTATTTATTATTGTCCATACCTTTTAAAGTTGGAATCCAATTTTTGCCCGAGTTGAATTGCTAATACGTTCATTACGGCATATTTCAATGATTGACGGAATATCAACACCCTCTTTTCCTGACAGAATAGCATTGACCGTGTATTTTCGGATGATATTTTCAATCTCACCGCCAGAAAGGTCGAATTGTGAAGCAATGGTGAGGGCTTCCTTTTTTGTCAATAACGGCAACATGGCTTGCCAGATTTTGATTCGCGCTTCCACAGTTGGACGATTGAATTGTATCTTGTAGAGAAAACGACGTTCGAATGCCTTGTCCAGATTGGAAGTAAGGTTGGTTGTAGCAATCATGATACCTTCTAAACTTTCCATTTCCTGAAGAATGATATTCTGTATGGAGTTTTCCATTTTATCCACAGCACGAGTCGCTCCTTCCATTCGTACACCAAGTACTGCATCCGCTTCATTAAAAAGCAGAATCGGGGCAAGTGTGGAATCCTTGCAGATGCTGCGGTAACGGTCAAACAGTTTTTTCATGTTCTGCTCGCTTTCGCCAACCCAGCAACTTTTAATTTTATCCACATCCACTCGAAGAATGTCCCGTCCGGTGGCACGGGCTATCTGATATACTGTTTCGGTCTTGCCGGTTCCAGGCGAACCATAAAATAGACTACAGAACCCCGTTCTCATTCCGGCTGTCCGCAGCCTGTTCTGAACTTCATTGAAACGGTCGGCAGAGAGTATTGATGAAAGTTCATTTACCTGATTTTGTTCTGCGGTATTATAAATGAGTGTCTTTTCCGGAAAAGAATCCGATTTTATCAAGTTATGATCCGATTTGGATTTCAAAGTCAGATTTAATTCTGAAAGCAACTCGGTTTTTGCATATTCGGTTAGCTTGAAACAATCGGAACGAGCCATTCCGTCCTCATTTACATTTTCAATCAGATTATATTCAAAAAGTTCTGAAGTACGACTGCGAAGTTCACTTTTACACCAATTGGGAATTTTATCATTATCGTATAGATTGTCTATATCGTGAAATCCTATACGGTTGTCATCATTTTCTATAAAAAGGTGAGACATGAAAATGAATAACAGACAATCTTCCTCTCCGAGATTAAATCCTTTTAGTGTGCGTGCAAAATAAGTGTTCTTTATCTCTGAAAGGTTGTCATTAGTCTGGGCAAGAAGTGTTTCATGTGTTATTTCATCATCATTCATCTCCTCCATCAAATCATTGAATCTGTCAAAAAATGATTGAAGGTCTGTTATAGGCTCCGTGACATAAATGTATGGTTGGTTCTTTCTCAAAGTTTTGAGGACTTCTACCGGAACACGATAAGAAAGGCAGTTGCGAGAACGGGAAGCGCGTAAATAATGTTTTTCTTCAAGCGTATCAATTTCGGATGAGAACCTTAACATTTTTGTGGTGCGGCATCCTATATATGATGCAATCTCCGACATGCGAATAGAGTTATCCTCGCTTCGGTCTACAAATAAAGCCAATAAAACAGTTTGTAGTGGGGATAACTTCAACTTACGCGAAGCATACCTTATATAAGTCGAAGCCTCACGGTAAAAATCAGAAGTAAGATTGGAATCTTTAGCCAAATCAACTATATACTCGAATGCTTCAAGTATATTCTTAACACGAACCTTTTCTTGCGATACTTCACAAAACTCTGTTTCCTTGATATCGAAATGCTCTTTCATTTGTGTTACCTCTTTTAGTATTTCGGTACAAAGATATGTTTGTGATGTATCATTTGATGACACAGGATATAAAAACAATAAGTATAAAGTTGAAACTTGGTTCTGCACTTGGGTTAGCTTCGCTTTTCTCTTTCGCACCTCGGCGATCTGAATAAGTTTGGTTGCGCTCGGTTTATTGTTGATTAATCGTTTATTTTTATAAGGTTAGGACTATTCTGGTTAGTATAATCAGCATTCATGATAGCTGCATTGGAAAACATTGTGGAATCACGCTTTACTATTCCGTTTTGGGAATGTATGTGTCCGAAAAGATGCAAACGAGGATTTACAGCTGATATACGAGAGAAAAGTTCTTCCGAACCATAATGAATATTGCCGTCATAGTCGAGGATACCATATGCAGGAGTATGTGTTATCAGCACATCCGTATCAACCGGTATTTGTTCATAATTCCGATTTTGACGTTCTGTAATACAATCCTCCATAAACATTGGAACGCCATAAAAGTAAATACCGTTCAGCTCTATGCCTGAGTTGCATAAATAATGTACATTGGTATCAAGCCCATCTATACTTGCTCCATACAAACAATTATCATGATTACCGCAAATGAATATCTTGTGCCGATAATCAAGGTCGCAAAACCAATTCAAAAAATCAATTGCCTCCTGCTCGCTGCCGTTCATGGTGAAATCGCCCGAATGCACCAATATATCTGCATCAGGTAAATCACGAAGCCTGTGATGACAACCGTGTGTATCTGAGATATGTAGAATTTTATTCGCCATAGTAACGTGTTTTCAAATAATTGTATAATTCCGGACACTTGTTTTGTATCGGACTCATTAACTTTTGCGGATCAATTATGATATACTTTGATTGCTCGTTAAGCATATTGCGCCATGTCACCTCCATGTTTTGATTGGAAAACTTATATGTTTTTTGCAGCAAATCCACATTGTTTTGAGGAATCACATGAATATGTAGATAGTGGTCTGCTTTAATTCTTTCCATTGCTTTATTTTTTATCATTTGTTCTGCCCATAGGGTTTGACGCATAAGTTGGTAAAACGGTTCAAAGTAATAGGCTGAACTTTCATAATTTTCCAAAGATTTCAATTGCTGCGATTTGGTAATGAGTCCATTATATCGCCTCATGCGTTCTTTTCCCTTTCCATGTTCTCCCTTGCGCCATTTGTAATCTTCAAGCGACTTGTCATCTTCAGAGGAATCACCGTATGCCTCTGTATATTTCCACTCAATAGGAATAATCCATTTCTTATTATTTATATCCTCTGCATATATCAAAGCGTCAATAGAAGTGCAATACGATCCTCTAATATGTTCCGGTTCATTAAGATAGGAATTATCACTTATAACCTCAAAAGCAATATATGATATGTCCGCATCGCATGGTACGGGAAGGACTTTTGTAAACTCAATCTGTCCCAATCCATTAATCAGTGACAATACTTCCGTAGGCTTTTGTCGTAAGAACATCAAATGGTTCAAACAGGCTATTTGGGAAGACGCTGTATGCCCTGTAGGATAATCGGGATTGCCTCCCCACCATTCAATAGCGTTTTCTTTGAAGTATTTTAAAGCTTCGCTCCGAATAGGTTCATATAGATTGTTACCCCCAGCTTCTAAAACAAAATTATATCGTTTTTTATCCTTTCCAAAATATCCGTAGCCTTTGTCATTGCCAAAAAACTTATCCTTGATAAGCTTTATATGATGCCGCTTTTCTTTCGACCTAAACACCTTTTTTTGATATTGTTTTGTCATAATCAACCCCTTTAGTTTAGAGCATTAATAATTCAATGTACAAAATTACCGCATTAGTGTCTCATTTTTCGATACAACTGATATAAAACAGCAAATAATAATGTAATCCAACAAATTATCAGCCTTGTATCGCAATATGACACAAGTCAGTAGTACCTTTGTTCCTATATTATCAAAACAGAGTAGATATGAAGACAATAGAAGGACATAATGTGAAAATCTTCACGGATATGATTGATGAAAATGCCATAGGGCAAATCAAACAACTTTTATCCATAGATGTCTTTGCTGACAAAAAGATCAGGATTATGCCTGACGTACATGCCGGTGCCGGTTGTGTAATCGGTTTTACCGGAAACCTTGGCGAAAAAGTGATTCCAAATATAATAGGAGTTGATATAGGCTGCGGCATGAGAGTATTAAATCTTGGGGATGTCAATGATATTGATTATCACGCATTCCATGAATATATTCGGGCAAGTGTTCCTTCCGGGAAAATTGCCCGGGAAGATAAGTTCGGCTTCAAACCGCTTATTGGAGAGGAAATGGAAGTATACCGTGAAGCCAAAGAATTGATAAAAGGACTTTATTGTTATCGTGAATTGAAGGATACTGGCCGTATTCAAAAGTCTATCGGGACGCTCGGTGGTGGTAATCATTTTATCGAACTGGATAAAGATGATATAGGAAATGTCTATCTCGTGATTCACACCGGATCACGTAATCTTGGTTTGCAGGTAGCGAACATCTATCAGGAGAAAGCGATAAAACACCTGACCGACGGTGCCGATGATTTGGAATTGCGAATCAGAGAAATAATTGAAGAATACAAGGCTGTCGGTAGAAGAAATGAGCTTCAGGATATCATAAAGAAAATGCGTAAAGAACAACAACACATCGAACCTGCTCTTCCCGCTGAACTTTGTTATGTGGAAGGTGAAGTTCTAGAACACTATTTGCACGATATGCGCATCTGTCAGCAATGGGCAGTATTGAACCGTAAATTGATTTCCATTCTTTTACTTAAATTCTTTAAGGAAGTCAAGATAAAGAATGAATTTGAATCAGTCCACAATTATATATCAGATGACAATATGATTCGCAAAGGTGCAATCTCTGCTGCAAAAGGAGAACGGTGCATTATTCCGCTCAATATGCGTGACGGATCTTTGTTATGTACAGGAAAGGGCAATACCGATTGGAACTGTTCTGCTCCACATGGTGCAGGTCGAATACTTAGCCGCAGTCAGGCATACGAACAAATCACCATGGAAGATTTTGAATCCTCTATGAATGGGATTTACTCCGAATCCATAAATGAATTTACCCGGGATGAAGCACCTATGGTTTATAAGCCTGCTGAAGCAATCATTGATAATATTGGAGAAACCGTTACTGTTGAGACTGTTATCCGACCGATTTTCAATTTCAAGGCTATGTGATAAAGCAATCACCCCGTCCGAATTAAAAGTTCATGATGAAAACAGATTGTGCTGTATCATTCAATGCGACAAGTTTTTCGTAACTTTGCAGCAATTAACAATGCAACTATGATTCAACTGCAAAAATACACATGGCTGATAGATACTATTCGGCGAGCCAGTAAGATTTCACTTGAAGAGATTTCTGATCGTTGGGAACGCAACAAGGATTTGAGTGATTACAAACCTTTGAGCCGTGCCACATTCAATCGTTGGAAAGATGCCATTTTCAGCCAGTTTGGAATAATCATCTCATGCCAAAGGACTGGCGGCTACCTTTATTATATAGAAAATCCGGAGGATATAGATGAAGATGAACTCAAGAAATGGATGCTTGATTCATTTGCTGTAAGTAATCTGATTAGCGAGAACCTTTCATTAAAAGACAGGATTATAGTCAGTCAGATTCCGTCTGCCCGTGAATACTTGGCAACTCTGCTTGAAGCAATGAAAGAAAACCGTGTTGTCACAATAACCTATTGTGCATTCAACAAAGCAAAAAGTTATACATTTCCCATTGAGCCATACTGTGTTAAATTATTCGAGAATCGCTGGTATGTGTTGGCGCATAATGTTGCATACAATGACATCAGGATATACGGTCTTGACCGTATAGAAAAAATGACAATTACGGATGAAAAGTTCTGTCTGCCGAAAGATTTTTCTGCTGCTGAGTATTTTTTTTCTTATTATGGAGTTGTAACCGGTTATGACTTAAAACCTGAGAGAATTGTCATTCGGGCATATCGGGATCATATTCCATATTTAAAATCCCTTCCGCTTCATCATAGCCAAAGAGTATTGGAGGATAATGGTGAGTATGCGGATTTTGAATTATTTCTTGCTCCGACATACGACTTTGTTATGAGATTGCTTCATGTAGGGGCCATGATAGAAGTAATTTCTCCAACTTCACTTAGGAAAACAATGAAAGGATGGATTTCTGATATGTATAATTTGTATAAAAATGATTAGATCATGCAAGATTTTGCAGCAATAGATTTTGAAACGGCAAACGGACGGCGTTCCAGTGTATGTAGTATTGGCATAGTGATAGTGCGAGGGGGTGAAATTGTTGACAGATTTTACAGTCTAATCAAACCGACACCAAACTACTACACATTTTGGACTACTGAAGTTCATGGGCTCACACGTCAAGATACTGATAATCAGCCAACTTTTCCAAAAGTCTGGGCGCAAATCAAAGATAAAATAGCAGGACTTCCGCTGGTAGCACACAACAGGCCATTTGATGAAAGCTGCCTGAAAGCGGCATTTGAAGAATATGGATTGGAATATCCCGATTATGAGTTTCACTGTACCCTTGCTGCATCACGCAGGTGTCTTGATATTCCCAGTCATCAGCTTCATCTGTCGGCCGCAGCTTGCGGATATAATATGGAGAACCATCACAATGCCCTCGCAGATGCAGAGGCTTGTGCATGGATAGCAATGAAATTAATAAAATAAATAGTATGGCAGAAAATATTATTGGTCTTAAGTCAGTCAGAGAATTACTTGGGCTAAATTTTTTTATTCCTGATTATCAACGCGGGTATCGTTGGACATCGCAACAAGTCGAGGATTTATTGAATGATATCAAGGATTTCAAATCGAATAATCTTCAGAATTATCAGTTTTATTGTGTACAACCATTAGTTGTACGAAAGATGTCCGACATTGAAACAAGTGAAAAGAATTTAGGTGAAGATATATGGTATGAGGTAATAGACGGGCAACAGCGTCTTACTACAATATATCTTATACTTCGTGCATTAAAAGAAGAATTAAATAAAAAGCACTTTCCTCAGCTATATTCACTCAAATATCAACGAAATAACAAAGTTGAGTCCTTTTTTGAAAATCCGCAGATAGATGATTCTGAAATAGATCTTTACCATATCTCCAATGCCTACACAACGGTAGAATCCTGGATAGGCAAATATTGGGATTTTGATACAAAATTATTAGAGACACTTGTAAGTTGTGATATAGATGAAGATGGGCGTGACAAAGCAAACAATGTGCGTTTCATTTGGTATGAATCTGTTGATGAAAATCCAATCAAAGTATTTACCCGTCTTAATATCGGTAAAATATCGTTGACAAATGCAGAGCTGATAAAGGCGATGATATTAAATCGACATAATTTCACAAAGAAAAGTATCAGCGAAATAACCTTACGTCAACAAGAAATAGCAAGTGAATGGGATGCTATAGAATACCAACTTCAAAAAGATGAATTTTGGCTCTTTTTGAATAAGCCAGGGTATGAAAATCCAACCCGAATAGATTATATATTCAATCTCATGTGTGAAAATAACATATTGCATCTTGGAGAAGAAATATATAAACAAATCGGAAATGACAAAGACCGTGTCTTTCGCTATTTCTATGAATATTTCAAACTAAGGAATAGTGATGTGAATGCTTGCTGGGGAAAAGTCAAGAGATATTTCAATACATTCAAAGAATGGTATGATGACATATATCTTTATCACTACATAGGATTCTTGATTTCTCAAGGTAGTGATGCTTATACACTGAGTGAAAAATGGGATAGAACTTCAACAAAATCTTCATTTATAGATGATTTGAAAGAACAAATCAGAGAGATTGTGACAAAGATACCTCTTTGTTATCAATACGATGAGGATGGTAAAGACAAATGGAAATGCCGTCCAATTTTGTTATTTCATAATATACAAACAGTTATCAATAGTAATATCGCACAAAAAGAAAACGACAAATACAAATTGGCTGTATTCTATAAGTTCCCATTCCATTTGTACAAATTGGAAGGATGGGATGTGGAACACATTAATTCAAATACTACAAATCCAGAGGGAGACTCTGCTACTCGTAAAGAATGGCTAACGAATATTTATCTAAGCCTTTCAGCCGAAAGTCAGGAGAAAATTAAAGAGTACTTCACTATTACCAATGAGCAAAAAAAAGAAACAATATATTCCGAGATAAAGTCTTTAATACCATCAATCAACGATTGGTCACAGGAGGAAAAGAACCAAATATGGAACTATACTCTATTGGATTCTTCAACCAATCGTGGCTATGGAAATGCCATTTTTTCTGCAAAACGCCGCATAATTATAGGAAAGGATAAAGGTGAATTATTGAAAATACCTAAAATTACAGCAGAAGGGCTTGCTATGGTTGATGCCAATAAAGGCAAATCTTCTTTTGTACCACCATGCACCAAGAATGTCTTCCTCAAATACTATTCTCCTTCCGTAAGTGAAAATAATTATTGGACGATTCCTGATGCGAAATATTATCTGGCGGACATTAAACATTGTATACAGCAATTAAGTAAACCTACAACAATAGAAAAAGAAAATCATGGCGACAAATAAAATTACATTTTGGCAACTGCTACAGAATAACAATATAGAAATACCCATAGTACAACGAGATTATGCACAAGGAAGAACTGGAAAAGAATATCTTCGCAAGAATTTCCTTACGAGTTTAAAACAAGCTTTAGATGGAGAAACTCTAAAACTGGATTTTGTGTATGGCTCGGTTGAAAACAATACACTCCAACCTTTGGATGGCCAGCAGCGTCTTACCACATTATGGTTGCTCCATTGGTATATAGCTTTGTTTGCGGACAAATATGAAGAAGCTTTTAATATTCTTTCCAAATTTTCGTACGAGACACGAATATCCTCTCGAGAGTTTATACAGAACCTTTGCAATTCGGAAAATTTTAAAAGTTTTAATAAAGAGGAAAAGGATGTTGTAAAATTTATCAAGGATGCGACTTGGTATTATTCTGCATGGAATCAAGACCCTACTATATCTTCAATGCTGCGAATGATTAAAGGAACAGACATTGGAGATAAGAGCGGAGAAGATATTATTGACGGATTGGAGGAATTGTTTACCCATACAGAAAAAGATGTTTTTGAAAAATACTGGGAACGTCTTACGGAGACAGACGCAATAGCCTTCTATCAACAACCACTTGAAGATTTCGGACTGTCCGATGACCTTTATGTTAAAATGAATGCTCGTGGTAAACAGCTAACCTCCTTTGAAAACCTTAAAGCAGACCTAATAGGTTATCTTAGAGAACAAGAAAGAGATTCTGAACAAGATGACATCCTGAATAAGAGATGGAAAAACATTCTTGACATCAGAAATGGAATACCTATCAAGATAGACACGGAATGGACTCAGCTTTTTTGGAACAATCGTTCGGAAGACCATAGAATAGATGAAATATTCTTTGCCTTTTTCAATAGATTTTTTTGGAATGAACTGTTTACAGCTAAGAATGATAATGGAGATTATATTTTGACTTTATCATCTGTATCGAAGAATCCTTCATACGAGTATTTTAATGCCGATTACACAGATAAGTATGTAGGTTTTGACCCATATAAATATTATATGGATTCTATCCCTGTATCATTTTTTGAAAAACTCAAAATCATTCTTGATAATTATTCTTCATTTCAGGATATCATTCCGTCACCAAGATGGATGAAAGGATTCGATTTCATTCCCACTTATAAGGATAATAAAAATGGCAAAGATGAGAAAAAAGAAATTTCGGGCATTAATCAACTGCAAAGAATAGTTTTCTTTGCAGTATGTAAGTATTTCAGCGAAGGAGTTCCCAACCAACAGTCGTTGAACAGATGGATGCGAGTAGTTTATAATTTAATTTCAGGCACCGATAGGACAGGTGGCCCAGAGATTCGTGATGTCGAGACTGTGAGAAAAGCTATATCTTACCTTGATACCATTGATAGTCATAATGTAATTAGATGCTTGGCATTCAAGAAAATGGATATCGCAGAAGGTGGAGAGTCGTCCACTTCCGTATTAACCCGCAGATGGAATGAAGAAATAGCTAAGGCTATTCAAATAGAGAATAATCCAGATTGGGAAAATCGAATCGTTGAAGCAGAAAATTATTCTTTCTTTCATGGTTCAATACGTTTTCTGTTTCAAGATGAAGAAGGAAAAACCGATTGGACGATGTTCGATGAGAAGTGGAACACCGTACAACGTTTCTTTGTAAGAAACGAAAATCAAAGTAGCGTAATGAACGAGGGCTACCATAATGCGGAATTGCTTAAAATACTATTTAGCCGATTTACTACCGAAAACTTTTGGAGAAATTTATGGTGGCATTACCGTACATTCAATAATAAAGCAAATACTTGGATGTATTATCTTCTCTCACCAGAACTGTGTTCTCCGGTTCATTATTTATTGCTTGGATACTCATGTAGTGCTCATTGGGCAAATCGTTCTATAGATGACTTTGCCAGAAACGCACTATACCTCCTTTCTCACACGGGATTGTTAGATTATGTCAGAAATAAGATGAGCAATTCTCACATTAGACACATCCCGAAGTACAATAACCATAGATCTATTTATCCAAGTTCAACGGGTATTTTTCTTGATGCTTATTTACGAGATGACTTCATGCTTAATACGAGTGATATTGAAGTTGATGGCACTGCAAAAATTTCCTCTACACCTTTATTGTTTGGCTGGGATATTAACTTCCGCTATAAAAAGCATAATTTTCAATGGTATCATACAGATTATATATATTATATGGATTCCAATGATGCTAATGTTTATGTAGAAAATAATGTTGAAGGAATGACAGAAGAAGAAAAATACGTTTGTTTTAAATGTGCTGATTGCATGTCAAAAGAAGATATTATCTCTCAGTTAGATGAACTAATTCTTAGACATGAAAGATGCTCATCTAAGGCTGAATCCAATGACGAACCATCGGTTTAAACTTCTTTCAAAAGCAAACAAAAGGTAAGATAATAGATGCCGTATAATCTACAACTCAAGGATTATGCGGCATTATTTTTTACAAGTCGACTTTTCATATCCACTCAAATAGTTATATCTACCTTTGTCCAAACCAATTGTTGCGTATAATATTTTTAATTGTTACTATTTTGTTACTTACAATAATACACATCATTATATATCATTGTAAATAAGTTGTATATGCAATACTTTTATCTTAGGGAAAAAGAAAATCAGGGCGGATTGTGTTGCTCCTTACCTCTTGTCCGCTTCCTTCGTATAAAACCTTGTTCGGGACTTCGTGCCGATACTTTTCCGCTGCTGTGTACGGCAGCTTCCCGGCTTGTCCGGCCGTTTTGCGGGACACAAAACCTATATACTTGCTCCCCGGACACGTTTAAGTGTTGGGAGCTACCGACATTCTTTCTCCGACGTGGATCACATCCCTAATTCCCGTTTCAACCACACAGCCATTACAGGATCGGGAATTATCGCCTGACGCTTTTCGATCTCGATAAGTTCTTTCTTGACCAACGCCCGTTTTACGATGCTGACATTGGCCGATGAGCCGAGCTGGTATTTCTGCAAAACCTCCTGCGTGGTAAATTCGCTATGAACCCCGTCCAAAATGGCTCGCAGGAAATTCATCTGATAGGTCGTAAGACTCTCAGTCTGCTTCTCGAACAGCGGTGTGTTTTGATCGATAATATCCTGATAGGCCGCCTCGAAATCCTGCTCCGTAGCAATTTTATCCGTATGAATCCATACCAGCCATGCCAACTGCTGCACATACGAAGAATGATTGTCTACCCTTTGGCAAATCTTTTCGGCCAGTTCTTCCGAGATATGTTTGCCTGTAGCCTCGAAACGTCCGCAGATGTAGTCGATCCAATCCGCTGTCCCTATTTTCTGTAAATAAATGGCGTCGCCGAACTTGTAAAACGGCAGACTCTTTTTCTCGAACAGTTCGTTCATCAGATGTTTCTTGCTGCCGAACAGACAATAGGACACAGACTTTTGCAACTGCCATACGGAACGCAGCCGCTTCTGGAATGTCTTGGAATCCTTGAACTCGGCGATCTGTTGGAACTCGTCGATGCAGACGACGATATGATAGCCTTTTTTCTGCGCTATCTTTTCGGGAAGTTGCAGGATTTCGTCGATGTCGCTGCTCTTGGGATTCAGTTCGAGCGATATGGAAAAATCCGTCATCGGGTCCGGCCCCATCGAAATTTTGGGACTGATACGGGAAAGAAACAGTTTGATATTCTCCAGCCATTCGTCCACTTTCGAGGAGGTTTGTTTGAGAACGGCGGACGCAAAGGCATCGTAAAAATCCCGGTCGCTGCGACACGAGAAAATATCGAGATAAACGATCTTCAGTTTGTCGGACTGTGCCAGGCGAGACGCTTTCTGCACCAAAGAGGTCTTACCCCAGCGACGGGGCGAAATCAGCACCGTATTCACGCCATGCCGGAAATTCAACAACAGGCGTTCCGTTTCTTTCTCCCGGTCGGTAAAGTTATCGCCCGAGGTCGCAACACCGAATATAAAAGGTTTGTTCTCCATAATCTTCAACTTGTTATTCTCAATTGCAAAGATAGGTAATAATTCTATTACTAACAATAGTATTACTAATAAAGTTGTTAGAATGTCGGGTCTTGGATCGAAACTCGTGTTTAGCCGCTGTCGCAATACGCCAATTCATATAGTTGCGGTTGGATATTTATCGGCAATTCGCATTATTTCAGGAGTGCGGTTATTTGCCGAAGCTATTTTTGTTCGGGCTTGCCCGATGTCCACTAAATTCCTTTCGGGGTAGCCTAATTTCCGATGTCCATAAACCATGAGAATTAAAGAGAAGATATTTTCACTTATTATCCTTATTTGCAGT
>OGQK01000528.1_pt1 | contig 24384 bp, 20 predicted proteins | sample 1553221 | NCBI WGS metagenome assembly OGQK01 (sample SAMEA2579996, study PRJEB22360) | human gut metagenome | biome: human gut; feature: human-associated habitat; material: faeces | place: Denmark | collected 2008/2010 | reverse complement strand
CTGCTCTGCTCCGACCTAAATGCTTGATGCCTTAAGTACAGGCACATCATAGCACGGCGGCAGGGCGGCGTACAGGTGGAAAATGCCGCGAGAAAACTTCTCGCAGCATAGTCATTGAAATACGAGGGTGCAATGCCCTAATCTCAAACGGGAGCATAATGCTCCTTAAATTACAAACTTAACAACGTGTGCGATGCAGATAGGGGCTCTGCAAATGGTGCACAAGTAACTGGATAATTATTATATACCACAATATGTTGTGGTTGTCAATATGTAATTATTGATATATTGTACTTTATAACCGGTGAAAACGCCAATACGCATTATCTCCGTATTAAATGCGTATTACAGGCACATCACGAAAATAATGCGTATTGCGTGCGTATTAAAGGCGTATTGGGCAAATATGCCTCTGCCCATTGATAATGTACAATAAGGACCTGTTGACAAAAGCGTCAAAGCTATTGTCCCATGTGTGTCCAGCCGCCCTCAGTTTTGACGATTACATGCATAGTGTCCTTACCGCCGGATGGTAGTCGCTGCATCCTTTACGCTGCATCCTCGCTCGACAGGTTCTACAAACGCAGTCCCTTTATGTCCTTGATGCGTGACAAAATCATATTACAGCTGTAGCTGACCACTCCGGGCAAGGGGTCAGTGACTTTGCCGGATTTGGTTCATTTATTTTCCTGCCATCCTGTACACATCCAGCGCATGTAGAATAATTACACACTAATGCTGCTCAATCTTCCTTCGGCTCAAAATTCAAACGTTCTTCTTCCACAACAAGGGGGCGGTTCATGATGCGCGTATTCATGGCCATAACATATTCTCCCAAGAATCCCAAGAAGGCTAATTGTATGCCACCCATAAAGAAGATTGCAATCATTGTGGGTGCATAGCCAGCTGCAAAGCTATCCCACGCCACTATTTTTGCAACAAGATAGAACAAGCCAAAAAGGATGCTTACAATGGAAATAAAAAAACCCAATAATGTAGCAATTCGCAAGCCGAACTTTGTATAATTTGTGAAGCTAAGCATGGCGATTGAATATAATGAGAAAAAGTTATTATGTGTTTTCCCATGCTTTCTTGGTGGCTGTTCAAATTCAATAAAAGCCGGCTCGGATCCAAATTCGGATACAACACCGCGAAAAAAGGGTGTTGGATCATTCAAACTTCTCAAAATAGCAACAAATGATTGATCATATAAGCCAAAACCAGTGAAGTGCTCAATAATCGTGCTGTCGCTCATTTTTTGCAACATTTTATAATAGCAACTCCGCAAGAAATACATTAACTTGTTTTCTTTACTGGTTGCTTTTTGGGTCAAAACGATTTTTTTACCACCCTCCCAGATTCTTATCAGTTCGGGAATCAATTCTGGCGGATCTTGGAAATCGGCAGCCATAAGAATCGTACAGTCTCCGGTGCTTTGCAAAACGCCATAGTACGGACTATTATTCTGTCCGAAGTTTTTGATGTTAAAAATTGCTTTTACTTGAACATCATTCTGGCATATAGATTTAATTCTTTCCCGCGTCTTATCAGTGCTCTTGTTATCAATAAATAGGATTTCATAATCGTACGGGGTAGTGCAGCTTGCAAGTTCTTTTTTTACCGCTTTATAGATGGGGACAACATTTTCCTCTTCATTATAACACGGAATTACTACAGATATTTTTTTCATGTTTATGCTTTCCTTCTCCAAACAGTATACGTGGGCAATCATTTTGCTGAAAGTATCTCTGTTCTTTCCATTTACCTGTTATTCAATTAGCTCAATCCAGTTCCCTTCAGGATCTTGGCAGAAGCAGCACTTTCTCGATCCGATTGTTAAGATATCCGTTCTCTGTATACCGCCCCAAAATTTGATTCCCTCAACAATATCTTCAATGTCCTCTACACCGAAAGCAATATGCGAAGACCCTGGGAGATTAATAGACGTTCTCTCTATACTCATGCCATTTTGAAAAGTTTGCTCTGTGCAGACAAGTTCAAGCATATCACCCCGTCGTTGAGCAGCACCGTATTCAGAAACCAACTTAGTGACGGAAGCAGACGCATTGGATACGTCGTATAATTGATCATATAAAAATCCATGATCCTCGATCTCTTCTTGAAGGGGGATCATCCGCAGTGCCTTTTGATAAAACTCCCCCATACGGGTCAAATCAGCCACATACAGCCCTATATGCTTAATAAAAAACATTGCGTCCTCCTATGCAAACGAGAATCATATCTCACATACATGACAAGCATAACCACCCTAATTATGACATGGTAACATCTCGCATCTTCGCTCCATCCTGTATATATTGTACAACTCGATGGAAGCCGTCTCTCACGCTGACTTCATGTGTCCATCCAAGTCGCTGTAGTTTTGCTGAAATTGGGCAGTTTGCGTGGTTATCAACATTTTCCAAATAGCCATCAGTTCTTTTTCCGCGTATAATGACACGCGTGGGTCTGTCAGATAAAGATGCGATAGTCTCCGCAAGCTCTAAAACAGTTAAAAACTGATCTTCGTTGCTGACATTGTAGGCTTCACCAGAATCCCCCTTTATCAAAACAAGAAGGAATGCAACCACGGCATCAGTAATATAGCAAAATGGACGTCTTGCAGTCCCATCACTTAATATCTCAATGTCCTCTCCCTCGACCAAGCAGCGCACAAACGAAGAAAATACCCGAGGATCGTTCTCAATATCCACAAAAGGACTATATGTATGGCAAATTCGGGCTATCTTTGTTTCGATGTTATACTCTTTTGCAAAGGACATACACCATGTTTCTGCCATGCGCGTGCTTTCTCCATAACAACTGTGGATATCCAAGGGGTCAGTGACTCCCATCATATCTTCCGTAATACTTTCCGCTTGTACCATTTTCCCATAGACGTCACCTGAGCTGAAGAGCAGGAAGCTTTTAATGGGGTATCGCTGTGCCCAGCGCAAAAGCTGATAAGTCCCAATCGCTTTTGCTTCAGCAACTTCTGCAGGGTAGACACCATACTGCTTTGGATCTGCAATTCCCGCCGCATGGATAATGAAATCAATCTGCCCATTCCATACAAACTGCTTTGCAATGTCATCGGTATAAAAATGGAAATAATCTCGGCTGCAAAAATCTCCAAATCGGTTTCGCGCTTTTTCTTCGCTACGAACAGCCGCGATAATCGTAATGTTCTGATGGTGTTCCTCGTTAAGCCAGATGAAATACAGCGTAAGATAGGATGCGATCATTCCATATGCACCGGTAATCAAGATGGTTTTGTCCTTAAAGTCAGCCCAATCCTTGCTGCGTAGAAATATCTCTTCCATATCGCATTGAAGAACCGGGAAAGAAAAAGGTGTCATAGGTAACTCTCCTTGAACAATTCTACCTGTCTACAAAAGTTCCTTGTCTACTTTCACTTAAGGGATGCGCCACCATCCACTGTCAGTGTCGCGCCGGACACAAAAGATGCATCATCTGACACAAGAAACAATGCCGCATTGGCGACTTCTTCGGGTTGCCCAACACGCCCCATGGGAATCGCATCCAAAAAGCGGCTAAAATCACGATTTGTATATATCGGAGTAACGGTGATACCCGGGCATAGGCAGTTCACGCGAATGCGATTCGTATAGTTTAAAGCACATAACTGCGTAAATTGGATCGTTGCAGCTTTTGAACTTGCATAAGCATAGTTCAATCTTCCTTTTACGTGGGAATGCATTCCAACTTCAGAAGCAATATTAAGAATATTCCCGCGTGCTTTGATTACAAGATCAATAAAGTGCTTGGTCATAAACATCACCGCATCTGTATTGACGGCAAATGTTTTTCGCCAATCCTCTTCGCGGATATCCTCCAGCGGACTGGTTATCAGTACCCCTGCATTATTGAGCAGAATATCAAGGTGATCGTAGCACTCCAAAAAGCGTAGCTTCAAATTTCGCACCTGCTCTTCTTTTGATACGTCGCATCCCATAAATAGGGCTTGTCCACCGTTATTCTCTATCTCCTGTTGAATATGCGTTCCACGTTCCGCACTGCGCCCAACAAGGATGACCTCTGCTCCCTCTTTTGCAAACAGTTTCGCAAAGGCCTCGCCCATGCCGGATGTTGCACCGGTGATCAGCGCAATCTTTCCATCCAATTTACCCATAGATTCCTCCGCCTTACTCCTTCCCCTGATACAGTGCGGCAAAATAACCCAACGCATTTGCGACCTCTTCAATCTGTATATCATGAACAACCCGCAGGTCCTTAGCAGTATCTGTCATCAAGACGGCTGTAAGATTTGTACCTGTCTGCTTCTTGTCCTTGCGCATGGCTTCAACAAACTGCTCCAGTGAGTATTCACGCAAATCGACATCGGTGTGGATCACACGCAGCAGCACTTCCTCACTGCGTCGTGCGACAACACTGGAAAGCATGTCGCGCTGTTCTGCGATGCGGTTTGCCATGATCATGCCGATTGCAACTGCCGTTCCGTGCGGAATATGATATTGTGTTACTGTCTCGATAGCGTGACCAAACGTATGGGCAAAATTTAGCTTAATTCGTTCACCGCGATCAAATTCATCAGCCTCGATAAATCCCTTCTTAAAGGCAAGACTGCTGGAAACAAAGCGTTCGAGGCAGGTATCGTTGCGAGCCAGCAGTTCATCTATGTGTGCTTCAACGTTCCTTAATCCATCTTGCCCGGCCATAATATTGAATTTGATGACTTCGCCCAACCCGCTTTCATAGTCACGTTGGCTCAACGTCTGAAAAAACGCCGGGCAGACATGAATGGAGTCAGGCGGATAGAATGTCCCCAGCAAGTTTTTGAACCTTTTATAATTCAAGCTTGTCTTGCCGCCAATACAGCTATCACAGGCAGCCAGCAGCGTAGTTGGAACAAATATCCATGGGACGCCGCGATACAGGATATTGGCAACAAAGCCTGTAACATCCTGCACGATACCGCCGCCGATAGAAACCAGATGTGCGTTGCGCTTGGCTGGAATATCTGTCATCTTTTCACAGATCTCCAATGCAGTGTCCACGATTTTATGCTCCTCTGTTGCCTCCAGCAAGAAGATCCGTTGCGTGGGAACATCTTCAAAGTGCCGACGATACAAGCGGTATATCTCGCTGTCGATTACAAATTCTGATTGGGGCGTATGAAGCAACGACCGTAAAAAGGACAAGTCATTTTCCATGCGAACAGCATAATCCTTAAATTTTGAATGGATGATCATCTGTTGTTCCTCTTACTTAACCATATCAATGTACATATTCGCCGCCAATTCTTCATGCGGCAGGAATGGGGCCATATCCTCCAGCGGCGGCGAAACGATTCTGCCATCCGGCAGCACCTTTGCCGCGGATTTTGGCTCATAGCCCTGTGCCTTATCAACGAATATCTCACAAATGACGGGGCCTGCATGGTGGAGAGTTTCATCAATTACGGATGGCAGGTTGCGATTTTCGGTACACGAAAAATACGGATAACCGTAGGCTTCGGCCAGTTTTTGGAAGTTTGGAAATTCCAAATCGCCGCTGTCTGGGCCAAGACCGACATAGTTGGAATGGAAAACCTTTGTCTGTGTAAGCCGAATTTGTTGGTACCCATCGTTGTTGATTAGAAATATCTTAATAGGCAGCTTATTGGTTAAAACTGTCTGTAGCTCTTGGAGATTCATTTGGATACTTCCGTCACCCGCAAGGCAGATAACTTCTTTTTTGCCATTGGCAATGCACGCACCAATGGCAGCGGGAAGTTCATATCCCATTGAAGATAAGTCATCGTTTATCAAAAATCGATTTCCTCTGCTGATATGAAAAGTCTGGCTTCCTACTACACTGGCCGACCCATTTGCCGCGACTGTAATGGAGTTTTCCGGCAGATGGCGGCTTAGGGTATCAATGAAAGCATAGACATTTGCCTGCTTTGCGGCGTATTGCTCCGGTTGAACAACGGGGTACGTTTTTTTCCACGCTACGCACTGCTTATTCCAATCCGTGCAAGCAGTCCTTATATCACTTACACTCCATTCATGCGTTAATGTCTGCATAAACTGCCTTACATCACAGCAAATCGGCTGATCAACACGAATTGTAGGCTTCTGCAACTCGTATGGGTCAATATCGACCACTGCAGTATATGCCCCACGTGCCCAGGAGGACACGTCATAACCAGACTGGTAAATATTCAATCGGCAGGCCAGAGACAGGAGAAAGTCGCTGTTCTGCACCGCGAAGTTCCCCGCTCGATCACCCATAGTGCCTGCTCTTCCCACATAGCGAGGATCTTCTGTTTCCATAAGATCAATGCTGTTCCATGCGGTCACAACCGGAATATTCAAAGCATCTATCAGGCTCTTAAATTCGGGATATGCATCTGCAATGCGGATACCGTTACCCGCATAAATGACTGGTCGTTTTGCTGTTTGGAGCTTCTGGATAATGATGTCCACATCTTCCGTTTTGGGGGCATAAGAACATTTTTCTTCTGGCTCATATCCGTACAAATTTTCCGGATTAACCTGACTTCCTTGAACATCAAGCGGAATATCGAGCCATACCGGCCCTGGGCGGCCTGTTGTAGCCAGATGCAGAGCCTTTTCCAGCTCGTATCGGATATTCGTCGGTTCTGTGATGGTAACAGCGTACTTTGTAATACTCTTAACAATGGGGACTATATTGATTTCTTGATTTCCTAAACAGCGCAGAGGCAACCCACTGCGCTCAAGCAGCAAAGTTGTTTTTGTCTGCCCTGAAATAACAATCATGGGAATGGAATCCAGCCATGCGCCAGCCACACCGGTCAGGGCATTTGTTGTACCGGGGCCACTGGTCACGCAGACAATGGCCGGTTTGCATTTTAACTTTGCATACCCTTCTGCAGCAATGGCTGATGCCTGTTCATGGTGATTATAGATACAGTGTATTCCGTTGTGATGACCGAACGAGTCATTTAGATGCATAGCTCCTCCGCCAACAACTGTAAATACGGTATTCACATGGTGCGACGCGAAAAAATCCGCGATATAATTAGATAGTTTCATTTTTTTGCTCCTGATAACGGCTTGTCGTTATAAAATGGATATGTACGAGCGGTTTTTGTTCCGCAAAAAACGTCTTAGCATATTCATTTAGACTATTCGCCTTCGCTCTTACAAAACTATATTCTTTATTGCTGTCAAAATAATTGACATCATCCGGAGAGTATCCGTCAAACCCCGCTAAGAATATTTCCTTTACGCCAACTTTTTGCAAAAGCTTGATAAGCATCACCATGGAATTATCGGGAAACTCGGCCTCTGGATCAATTAAACTACAGTAACTTACCACATAGGAAAACTTGCCCTCTGTGCTGGTCACATTTGAAGTGGCAATAATAGGAAAGCTACGGTTTTCTGACAGTGCCAAATGATTACTCATTTGTAAATATCTTCGAGAATTCGTGAGAAACATATAGTCTACAGCAAAGTCAGGCGGAATAAAATTCACCGAAATTACAATGGGCGCGCAGTCGTGAATGTGTCGTTCAATTTTATTTATCTCCACTTGTGCATTCCTTCCGGGGCCGACCATAAGAACTGGTTTTTCCGAAAGAGCGGCACGTAACTGTCCTAGAGCCTCTCCGTCATCGCACTTGCGGCTTTGATACTCCAGATACAGTGCCTCTATCATCTTCATATCCTTACCCAGCTTCTTCCCTTCAGGGATCTGCTGCAATATCTCGTTAATCGATGAGACAGAAAGAGATCGTTTATTCATCAAAAAGGACACATAGTCCGGGTGACAGCGGTTAAGTGCTGCAATGTAGTAAAAGAGCGTATAGCCCCATGGCTTTTTTCGGTACAAGTCCAAAATACAGGTGGAGATCGTCTCCTGTATTTGACCCAGATCGTACTGTTTACCGTAGTTAAGATTCATGTACATCGCCAGCAGCTCTAACGGTGCATTGCCAGCACTCTTTCCCATACCATACAGGGTGCCATCCACCAACACATCACGATCCAAACCGCTGTTGAGGACAGACACGGCATTTGCGTAGCCCAACTGGAAGTTGTTGTGCGCATGGTAGCCCAACACGATGTCCCGGTCCAAGCTTGCATCCACCACTTCGATGATGTGCGATAGCTTCACAGCATCACAAAGGCCGTAGGTGTCAACCATGGACATGGCGTAAGGATGACACGCATTTACCAAGTCTACCACCTGCCGCAGTTCCTCGTCCGAATAACTGGTGACCGAAACAAGCTGTGCAAATACCTTGTAGCCCAAAGACTTTACCTGCTTACAGAATTCAATAGCCGGTACCATTTTATCTTTTTTGAAGATAACGCGGATGCCATCCAGATAGCTTTCCTCACAAGGCTGCAAATTCTCGATCCCGCAAGTTCCGAAATCGATCATGCCAACCACCATGGCACCGCCTCTTTTCACCCCACCGAAAATCTGCTGGACGCAGCTGGTCCTAGGCATAATGGTGCGATCAGGGTCAAACATACGGCGGTCATCCAAAAAGCCAACTTCAATCACATCCACACCGGAACTGACCAATCTCTCAAATATGTAAGTAATATTGTCCTTGCCAAATGCCCAGTCGTTCAGGTATCCACCGTCCCGCAGGGTACAATCAAGTAGATAACGTTTACACATGATAGACCTCTCCCATATAAGATTCGTTCGTTGAAACTATTTCACAGCCTCTGCGATCACCTTCGCCATATAGTCGATCATCTCATCCGTCATGCCGGGATAGACGCCGACCCAGAAGCTATTGTTCATGATGGTATCTGTGTTCTCCAGCCCGCCAACCACACGATAGGCATTCGTGCCGCGGATTTGGTCAAAACACGGGTGCTTGATCAGATTCCCGCTAAATAGCAGGCGCGTCTGGATATTATGCGCCTCTACATAGCGCGTAATATCGTTGCGGGAAAGTCCGCTCTCCGGCTTCACTGTAATCATGAATCCAAACCAGGACGGACGGCTTCCGGTCGCAGGCTTCGGCAAGATCAGCTTGTCCTGCAGCGGCTCCAGTGCCTGATGCAGCCGCTCCCAGTTGTGACGGCGGCGTTCAATAAAGGAGGGGAATTTCTTCAACTGCTCACAGCCGATGGCCGCCTGCATATCTGTGACCTTCAGGTTATAGCCGAAATGACTATATACATATTTGTGGTCATAGCCCCTGGGCAGTTCACCAAACTGTCCGTCAAAGCGATGTCCACAGAAATTGTCCTGACCGGAGGGGCAAATGCAATCGCGGCCCCAATCGCGGTAGGATAGGATCAGGCGATGCAGCTGCGGATTATTGGTATAGACACAGCCGCCTTCACCCATGGTCATGTGATGGGGCGGGTAGAAGCTGCTGGTGCCAATATCGCCCCATGTGCCGGTAAAGCGAGTCTCACCGCTAATGGTGTATTGACTGCCCAGCGCGTCACAGTTGTCCTCCACCAGCCACAGACCATGCTTATCGCAGAACGCCTTGACCTCCGCCAAGTCAAAGGGGTTGCCCAGCGTGTGCGCTACCATAACAGCCTTGGTCTTTTCGCTCAGTGCAGCTTCCAGCTTGGTGACGTCGATGTTATACTGCGGGATGGTTACGTCCACGAACACCGGTACTGTACCATATTGCAAGGCGGGCGTAACCGTCGTGGGAAAGCCGCAGGCCACGGTGATGACCTCGTCGCCGCGCTTGATTTGCCGGTCACCCAGTTCCGGTGCCGTCAGAGCTGAGAAAGCGATAAGGTTTGCAGAGGAGCCGCTATTGACCAGATGTGCGTATTTCACACCGAGCCATGCGGCAAATTCCTTCTCAAACTGATCGGCAAACCGGCCGGTCGTCAGCCAGAAGTCCAGCGTGGCGTCGGTCAACGCGCACATCTCCTTCTCATCAAAAACACGGGCAGCGTAGTTGATACGGTCGCCGGGGACGAATGTATTCTTTTGTTCTTTGAAATCACGGTAATAGGCGGCAACCAGCTCCTTGATCTGCTGGCGCGCCTCTGCTTCAGTAGTCCAATTCTTGTTCATGTATGTCTCCTTCACGAATAACGCACCTCACGCCTTAAAAGCCCAGAACTTATTGAGCAGAAAGTTCAGCGGGATGGTAATGACCATATTGATCCACGGGGCCAGCCACTCAGATATACAGAGGACTCGTATCTGCAACACCAGTAGGAGGCTGCCGACCACAAAGCTGCCGCCGTAGGCCAGATATGTTCGGAATAATTTCTTCCACCAGCTGAACTCTGAGTTTTTGAAAACAAAGCGATTGTTCCAGTAAAAGCTATTGAAAACGCTGACGATCCATCCCACCACATTACCCGCAAAATAAAGATCCGTATTGATCCAGATAAACAGGTAATAAACCGCCGTAGAGATCAGCGTATTGGATACGCCAATAATGCCGAACTTAATGAATTGAATCAGAACCGTCTTCCAATTGTCTCGATTGATAGAGCGTAACAGCGCAAGTAGTTTTTCCATCTAAGCCGCACTCCGATCAGTTTTGCAACGGGAGGCTGTATTCCCTAATCTCCCGTTCCATCTCACCAGCTACATCGCCGCCGGCCAGCCAAACACGCGTCCACTGGCAGGTTTTGGCGATGGCCTCATCAATATGCCAGCGAGGCTGCCAGCCGAAGATAGTCTTCAGCTTCGTGCTGTCCAGCTTCAGGAAGTTCGCCTCATGCGGCGCGTTAGTCTCCGCCTGATTGACCCAGTCAAAGCCCGCGCCCCATTTTTCCTTGAACAGCTCCACCAGCTGACCGGTGGTAACGCAGTCGCAGTCGTCCGGCCCCACGTTATACCAGCCGGCAAGCTGCCCGTCCTCATACTGCCGCTGAGCAATCATCAGATAGGCGAACAGCGGCTCCAGCACATGCTGGTACGGCCGGGTGGAGTGGGGGTTCCGCACACCAATGGGCTTGTCCGCCTGCACGGCGCGTACGCAGTCCGGCACAATGCGGTCCGCAGCGAAGTCGCCGCCGCCGATCACATTTCCGGCGCGGGCGGTGGACACAGCCACACCGCTGTTGGCGAAGAAGCTGTTGACATAGCTATGGGTCACCAGCTCCGAGCAGGACTTGCTGTTGGAGTACGGGTCAAAGCCGTCCAACGGCTCGTTCTCCCGATACCCCCATGCCCACTCATTGTTGTGATAGACCTTATCCGTGGTAACATTCAGAACACTTTTCGCGCAGCTGCTCTGCCGGACACATTCCAGAATGTTGACCGTGCCCATCACATTGGTTTCGTAAGTGTAAGCCGGGTTCTTGTAGCCCTCACGGACGATGGGCTGCGCCGCCAGATGCAGTACGATCTCCGGCTGTGCGGCATCGAATGCCGCTTTCAGTGCGGCAAAATCGCGCACATCGCCGATGACCGAGGTCATGTCCTTTTCCACACCGGAGATGGCAAACAGACTCGGCTCAGTGGGTGCAGGCAGGGAGTACCCCGTGACCTCGGCGCCGGCCATGGTCAGGATCTTGCACAGCCAACTGCCCTTAAAGCCCGTGTGACCGGTGACAAACACCCGCTTGCCGCGGTAGAAATCCAAATTCGTGCCGTCCATCAGTCCGCCCACACTTTCCACGGAGCTTGTCCGCTTGCCCAAAGCTTTTCCAGCATCTCTTTCTCGCGCACAGTATCCATGCACTGCCAGAATCCATCGTGCTTATACGCCATCAGCTGTCCCAATTTCGCGACAGTTTCCAGCGGTTTCTTCTCCAACACCGTACTGTCCCCGTCAATATAATCAATAAACTCCGGTTGGCAGACCATAAAGCCAATGTTGATCATGTTGCCGTCGCCCTGCGTTTTCTCCCGGAACTCATTGATGCGGCCTTCCTCATCAATGTCCAGCACACCGAAGCGTTGCCCCGCGTTGTACGCAGACATCGTGACCATCTTTCCGTGCGCTTTATGGAACTTTACAAGCTCCGTGATATTGATGTCCGACACACCGTCACCATACGTCAGCATGAACGGCTCGTTGCCGACGTATTCCTTGATGCGCTTCACGCGCCCGCCGGTCATGGTGTTCAGACCGGTGTCTACCACTGTGACCTTCCACCTTTCGGAGGCGTTGTGGTGGACGATCATTTCATTGGTGCCCTTGGTAAAATCGTATGTAATGTCGCTGGTATGCAGGAAGTAGTCCGCAAAATACTCCTTTATCACGTGCTGCTTGTACCCCGCACAGATAACGAATTCATTGAAACCGTGGGCGGAGTACAGCTTCATAATGTGCCACAGAATGGGCATACCGCCCAAATTTACCATCGGCTTAGGCTTAAACTGGGATTCTTCGGAGATTCGGGTGCCGAACCCACCGGCGAGAATAATGACTTTCATTTTATTTTCCCCCAAACATATAATATATTTTTCTGAGGATTTTCCATACCAACGAGTCTTTTGGCAACAATCGTTTTATAACTTGTCTGCGCTTGCTTCCTAAGGGAATCTTTCGATCCGCAAGTTCCCGAATTTTTGATCTATGTTGCACCGGTGCGCCTATCGGATTGATTGTTCCAAATAGGAGTTCCTCATAGAACGGGGTCATACGAGCATAGTTCCAAAACAGTTTTGCAGTTTGAGCCTGTTGTGGAACCCAACTATTGACCATTCCCCGAAGATTGAATGCTTTTACCCTCGCGTCCTCGCAGCTTGGAGATTGTATATCAATATCGACCGGGATGTATTCAATCAAACGGAAATACTCCGGGTTGCAGCTTTCAATGTGGTTCCAGCTTTGACTTAGAAAATACGTCCTTCCCTTAAAAAAGCAGTTAATATCTATTGAGGCTGAATTATCCCTTCTCCGGGCAAGAAGGCTCTCCTCGATTTTTGCATACGAAAACTCGGTACGGATCTGTGCGAGATTTAGAACTGCGATTTCAGTAGATGCCCAACTGTATATATCAAATTGCTCAAATTCGCGCCTAAGTATCGAGAAGGTTTCAGGCGCATATCCGTTCGCCATTGCTGAAACAATGGGGTTTTTTGTAGCAGCCATAAGATTGTCTCCTATGTTGATACCTTCCAGTTCCGCAACGTCAGCATTAAGGAGCATCCCATCTTGGAGCCAGACTACACGATTAAATCCCGCGAAAATCCATGGAACAAAATAAATGTATAGCAGCTCCTCCGGTTCACTGTTTCGCAATCCCGAAATATCTAATTTGCCTAATTCGTTTTTGGGGTCATAGAATCTCACAGACACATTTGAATAGTCACGTGCTAATTCCTTCAATGAAGCGTTTTGCTGCTTTTTTAGATGGTTGCACCATTGATCGGAATCAAAACTTCTCTGTAAGAAGATGATGTCATAGTTGTTTTCCGCAGATAGATGCATAAGCAATGATTGCATTGTCACCGCCATTAAAGGGCGGTTCCCATCATTTAGCGGCATCACAATTGTCGTCGCCTTTCCTCCGAATGCAGGGTTCAATGCAGTTGATCTATCTGTATTTAAGAAAGCGACTAATTGCCGTTCACTTATTCTCGCTGTGCTGTGCTTCGTCAAGTGATACACATAAATGCTGAACAGCCATTCGCCAAGATAACCACACGCACGATTCTGTGTGGCACTGAAGTGTGTTCGATCAAGTTTCTCATTAAAGGCAAACAGAATTGGAAAAATAAATTCACACATCTGGAAAAAATAGCTCTTTTTCATAATGAAACAGTTAAACCCACGGAACATTTTTCCACCACAAAATTCCACGGCAGAGCTGTAGTATTGAGGCGCATAGTCTCGAATAAGACCCATCAGTAATTTAAAATGCTCCGGTTTTAGGTAGGACGAACAATTCTGTTCCCAATAGTCTTTTATGTTCGTGCTCTTCGTTTCCGGTTTCGCATCCCTCTTCATATGGTACTCGTATGGAACAATAATATCTGTCTCTTCTATTATTTTACGAATGCGGTGTTCATCTTCGAATCCGTAGTACTGGAGTGTTGCCGGTGACATACTGTCCACCGCGCCTTGTCTCAGTACAGAAAACGGAAGATCTTCTCCATAGAAGGAAAGGAATCGCCGGTAATGGCACAAACCATAGTAGTCCGCATCAATATTCTTCCATGCCCAGTACATAACGGTAAACTCATTAAAAGTTGCCCGCTTTTCCGAAATGTTATCGCCCGTGTCATCCCCCAGCATGGTGACATTTTCCCTCTCGTCGTACACCGCTCCACAGCGGACGGGGATGTATAGCGGGTTGTCAATCGTTTCGCTGTCCAGATCAATGCGATGTGAAACAAAAATCTTAATGTCCGGCTTCTCCGGTGTACCGTGGTATTTCAAGCACTCCACATCCGGTACGGGTTTATACTTCTTTTTCTCCAACTTCCTTTATCCTCCACTCTGTATTTATCTGTGCCCCCTGCACAGTAACTTTTGGTACAACTTTTTCCCGCACTCTCTCCGCCGTGAGCCCAGCGGGAAAACCGGGTTTGCTGCCGCCCGCACCATGCGTTTGAGCGTGCTTCGGCATACACAGCGTATGGTCTGCAAGCGTCCGGTGGCTCTCGTTTCCTCAAAAAACACGATTTGCTTCTCGCAAATTCGCCACTTTTCCCGCGTTTTCATGTGATAAACAAACACGCCGAACAGCATCTCGCCTGCGTAAGCCGGGCTGCGGGGAAACTCTCTCGTATTCAAGCTCTCCATCAAACCATCCACGATTGGAAATTCGAACGAGCAAAACTGCTCAAACACCTGCCGGGACATGACAAAGCAGTTATACCCGCAGTGGTTGTCTCCCGCGAAATAGTCCATCGCCGCCGGTAAATACTGCGGGGCAGCTTGCTCGATCACGGAGAGCAGTTTATCCACCATCCCCTTTTCGAAAAATATGTCCTCGTGTGCAGACCACAGCTCTCGCACCGTATCCGCCGTTCCTCTCGGCAGCGGCATCCGGCTGACCGGTGCGGCTTCCGGGACGATAAGGTCATACTTCTCGATTTCCTTGGTCATGTACCGAGCGTCCAATAACCCGAAGCGCGCACATTCGCGCTCTGTCAGCAGCGGCCGGGATACCAGCCCATGGTCGTTGGCGCGGTAGTGCCGCTCTGCAAACGACAGGTATCTTCGGTAGTGACACAGACCATAGTAGTCGGCGTGCACATTTTTCCAGAGCCAATACTGCACCGTCAACTCGCAATAGTTTTCACGCTTTTCGGAGATGTTGTCGCCGGTGTTATCCCCTTGCAGTGCTGGCTGCGCGTTGGTATCATAGACTGCACCGCAGCGAACCGGGAGATAGAGTGGATTTTCCACGCACACGCTGTCTACATCTATTCTGCGAGAAACTGCGATGGCGATTCTCGGCGCGTCAGAGTTGATACCCATCGCACACCTCTTGTGTTTCGCCGTACATTGTCACTTCTCCGCTGTCCAGCCACAGGACGTGGTCGCACATCTCCCGGATCTGACTGAGGCTGTGGCTCACGAACAGCACCGTGGTGCCGCCGCTCATCAGCTCCATCATCCGCGCACGGCTCTTGGTCTGGAATGATTCGTCGCCCACGGACAGTATCTCGTCCACGATGAGGATCTGCGGATTCACCACCGTGGCCACCGAGAACGCCAGCCGCGCCATCATGCCGCTGGAGTAGTTCCGGATGGGTACGTCAATGAAGTCTCCCAGCTCGGAGAATTCGTGTATCTCGTCGAATTTCTCCTTCAGGAATTCCTCCGTGTAGCCTAAAATCGCGCCGTTGAGGAACACATTCTCCCGGCCTGTCAGGTCAGGGTCGAAGCCGGAGCCAAGCTCCAGCATGGGTACGATGTTCCCGTGACACGTCACGCTGCCCCGCGTAGGCTTCAAAATGCCGGAAATGCACTTGAGCAGCGTGCTCTTGCCGGAGCCGTTGCGCCCGATGATGCCCAGCACCTCGCCCTTATGCACGTCGAAGCTGACGCCCTTCAGTGCCCAGAACTCGTTGGTCTTGATCTTTCCGCGTATCTTCCGCGTGACAAATTCCTTCAACGACAGGATCTTGTCATCCGTCAGCCGAAAGCGCATCGCCACATCCCGGGCGGAAATGGTAATATCGTTTTGCTCCATACTCCACCTCACAGATACAGCACGAATTTATCCTGGTTTCTCTTAAACACCCACGCGCCTACTACCAACGCCGCGATGGCGTACAGCAGGCACTGGGCGTACATGACCGGCTCAGGCGAAACCCCATCGATGATGCACGTCCGCACGAAGGTCACGTAGTAGTACAGCGGGTTCATCATCACGATGCGCTGGGCTGCCTCCGGCAGTGCGGAGACCGGATAGAAAATGGGGGTCAGGTACATCCAGATGGTGGTCAGCACGCCCCACAGGAACTGAATGTCCCGGAAGAATACCATAGCCGCCGACAGCAGCATCCCCAGCCCCAGACAGAACAGTGCCAGGCACACGAAGGCGTACAGCGACAGGATATACGCCGGCGCGGGCAGCAGCCCGGAGATCAGTGCCACCGCAATCAGCGGGATCATGGAGATCAGCAGATTGATGAGAGAGGACAGTATCCGGGTCAGCGGGTAGATATATTTGGGCACATAGACCTTGGTGATAAGACTGGCGTTGCCCACGATGGAGGTCAGCGCCATGCCGCAGGACTCGGAGAAATAAGTGAAGATCACGTTGCCGCACAGCAGGTAGACGGGGAAATACGGTATGTCGAAGCGGAACAGGTTGGAGAACACCACGTACTGCACCGCCATGTTCAGCAGCGGGTTCAGGAAGCTCCAGAACACGCCCAGCACCGAGCGTTTGTACTTCGCCTTGAAGTCCCGATCCACCAGCTGCTTAATGAGAAACCGGTACTTCTGCACGGCGACAACGGCCTTCACCAGTGCGCTGGGCTTCCCCTTTTGCCACCGCTTGTACGACCAGAACAGGTACGCTGCCAGCAGCAGTCCGACTGTCGCCGCAAACTCCCAATAGTGCAGGCCTGTCCAGATATAGTCCTCGCCACCGGCGGAAAAGCAGAGCGTCCCCGCAGCGGCAGCACCGTTCAGGTCAAGAGCGAACCCCTCTTTTTGGGCAGCGGACGTGTTCATCATGGGGGACACCGCGCTGCCGGGAGTGGAATCCGCCCACAGCCGCAGCGTCAGGGGCACATCCACCAGTCCCTCCAAGGGCGTATCGAAGGTCAGTGTGGTCACGCCTCCCTCGGCGATGGCCGCCGCATTGAAGGTCTGCTGTCCCAGCAGCTCCTCCCCGCGGTACAGTGCCATGGTCACCGTTCCGGCGTTGGCGCGGTAGTACGTACCCCACTGGACGGACACGCTTTCCAATCGCTGGATCTTTGCGGTGAACGTCTGCTGCACGTACGTTCCCTGCACCAGCTCTATCGTCCCTGCCTCGGCGGCGGGCATGGCCACCTCGCCGCGGGAGCGGCGGAAATGCAGCTGGTCGCCTGCCAGAAAGTAAAACGCGATAATGAGCACCGCGTACACGGCAAAACAAAGCGCGAACACGCGCTTCAAATCAAATTGCGGCTTGTCTTTTGCTAAAGTCATAGTGAGGTTTACCTCTGCGAAATTACTACGGAATTATTATTACGTATCTAATTTAGGCGAATAAAAATTCCGCTACAGATTCCTAAATAGTATACCCCAACGCAGACTAAAAGGCAAGTATTTTCACGATTTTCGGAATTATGTCGAGTTTTTCGAGATTTAACCACAGAGCAAACACCCGCATGGGGGAAATCTCCGGGCAAGTCCCACCCCGCGCTGCACCGGTTTTCACACTTAATTCTGATTCAGAAATGTAATTTTGTCATTTTTCAGCAAACGCAAAAGCACAGGGCGGAGGCAGTCGCCCCATACCCTGTGCTTTCTCCGATCTCCGCGCGGTATTCCCCCTGTCGCGGCTGCTGCCGCGCGCGGTCATTTCCCCCCATATTCATCCAATAGACCTACGCCGCACGGTCGGAATCAATATCAGCGGCAGCCCTTATGCCACCTCTCCCGCCTCCCGCTTTGCGATCTCGCCGCGCAGCGGTTCTATAAACTCTTCGAATTCGTCGCTCTTCAGCATAAGCAGGAGCGATACCAATGGCACGGTGGAAAAGCAGTACACACCTCGTTCCAAATCGCTGTATGCGCGTTCCGTGATGCGGAGCTGTTCCGCCATCTCCGCCTGCGTCAAGCCGCGCTTTTCCCGCAGGGAGCACGCATATTCCGACAGGTACCGCCTTATCACCGATTTGTACAGTTCCACGAGTAAAGACCTCCGTTTCCGACAAATTTTGTGCCACAAGCAGCATAATAAGCTCCTTGAGCGCATTCTCCCATGAAGCGCGCTTCATTTTCCGCCTTGCTTTACGCATATTCTAACGATTTTCTTGCGTTTCTTTGCAGGAAATAAATACACGTTCATCGTAAAGCTAATCGGAACGCCGGAAAATATCATCCCGTGAGGTTCCCCTGCGCGCCCGACCTCTCCCATTATAGTCTCGCGTCCGCCCCTCGTCAACCTCTCCCATCGCCCTATGTGCCGGATATTCACAAGAAGGCAGGAAAACGAGCGACCAAGGCACAAACAAAACGCCAGAAACCGTTGTGGTTTCTGGCGTTTTGCAGGGCAGCGGTTCACATCGCCGCAGCCCACGGCAGTATTGGGGGATAGGTGTGCCGCGCTTATACCAGCAGCAGAGACAGCTGGGGGATATAGGTGGTCAGCAGCAATACCGCGATGATAACACCGATGAACGGCCAGATCCACTTGACGATCCGTTCAAACGGAATGTGCGCCACCGAGGAGCCAACGAACAGGTTGACGCCGTAGGGCGGAGTGATAAAGCCGACGGCCAGGTTCATGGTCATAACGATACCGAAGTGGACGGGATTGACACCCAGTTTCACCGCCACCGGCAGCAGGATGGGAGCCAGGATGGTACAGCTGGAGATGTTGTCCATAAACATGCCAACCACCAGCAGGAATACGTTCATCAGAAGCAGGATGATGGTCTTGTTGCTGCTGATGCCCAGAATGAAGGTGGACAGCGTCTCAGGCACCTGCTCCAGCGTCATAACATAGGCGAAGCTGGTGGACATACCCACGATGAAGGAGGTGGCGCCGGCAATCACAACGGTATCCTTCATGCAGTCCACGAATTCCTTCCAGTGGATCTCCTTGTACACGAAGGTACCGATGATGAAGGTGTACACGCAGGAAACCGCGGCTGCCTCGGTAGGGGTAAAGTAACCGCCATAGATACCGCCGAGGATGATGACGGGGCTGAGAATAGCCCAGAAGGAATCGATGAAGGACTTTCCCAGTGCCTTGAAGTTGAACCGGCGGCCGTTGCCCTTCCAGCCGTACTTCTTACTGGTTGCCCAGTTGTATGCCATCAGAGCGATGCCCATGAGGAGTCCGGGGATGATACCGGCCTTGAACATATCACCGATGGAGGTGCCGGTGGCCACGCCGTAGATGACGAAGGGAATGGACGGCGGAATGATGACGCCGATGGTGCCGGCTGCCGCGGACAGTGCCGTGGCATAGCCCTTATCGTAGCCCTTCTCCTCCATTTCGGGGATCATAAAGGAGCCGATGGCGGACACGGTGGCGGGACCGGAGCCGGAGATGGCGGCGTAGAACATGGCGGTAAAGGTGGTGATGGCACCCAGACCGCCGGTGAAGAAGCCGACGATGTTATCAGCCAGATCCAGCAGACGCTTGGAGATACCGCCATAGCGCATGAAGTTGCCGGCGAGCATGAAGAAGGGAATGGCCATCAGGGAAAAGCTGTCGATACCGGCGAAGGCATTCTGTGCCACCATGATAGGATCGATGTTGGTGGCAAATACCAAGCAAAGCATGGTCGCCATGCCCATAGCGATGCCAATAGGCAGGCTGATCGCTCCGAATACGACCAGGCAGATAAGCAGAATGGCTAACATATCAGGCTACCTCCTCCTTCGTTTCTTCCTGCGGGTCGTTTTTCATATCCTGGATCAGTTTCTGCACCAGCCGGACGCTCATAAGCGCGCCGCCAATGGGCACAGAGGCATAGGGGATGGTCATGGGAATGCGCATGGCGGAAGATACCTGACCCATGATGGCGATCTCCTTGACCAGCATGACGCCCTCCACAGTGAGCCACAGTGCGAAGATGAGCCAAAGTGCCAGTACCACCGTTTCGGACACCCTGCGCTTATTACCGGTGAGCTTACCGATCAGCGCGGTGATACGGATGTGTGCATCCTCACGGACGGCGTAGGACGCGCCGATCCAAACCTGATAGAGCATGATGTAGCGGGACAGCTCCTCCGCCCAAACGGTGGCGGCATCGAGCCAACGCAGCACCACCTGCATGAAGGTGATGAGTACCATGGCCACCAGCGAGACGATGAGGAACCATTTTTCGAAGTTCTTTTCAATGAATTTCCAGACTGTCATTTCGCTCACCTCTCCTTAAAAATCGTCGTTGTACTTCATGGCCAGGTCGATCAGCTCCTGCGTACCGCCGTACTTCTCGATGAACAGGTCATACACGGAGGCGGCGGACTCGATGAAGGCATCCTTCTGCTCGGAGGTGACCTCCACCACATTGATGCCGTTGTCCTTCAGCAGCTGGATGTAGCCCTCCTGCGCATCGCGGATCAGCTGGGTCAGGTTCTCCACAAAATGAGCGGACGCCTCGTCGAACCACTCCTTATCCTGTCCCTCCAGCGATTCATAGAAGTCCTTGTTGATGTTGAAGATACCGGCGGTGTAGAAGTGACCGGTGAGCGTCACGGTGTTCTGCACCTCATACAGTCGGTTGGCGGTGATCACAGCCAAGGGGTTCTCCTCGGCGTCTACGGCACCCTGCTGCAGAGCGGTGAACAGCTCAGAGAACGCCATAGGTGTAGGGCTGGCTCCCCACGCCTGGAAGGACGCCATGTGGATGGGATTCTCCTGCGTGCGGATGGACAGACCCTTCAGTGCCGCAGGCGTGGTGGCTTCAATGTTGTTGGTGGTAATGTGGCGGTAGCCGGATTCTGTCCAACCCATGGCGTGCAGACCCAGGTCGTTCAGAATGGGGTTCAGCTCCTCGCCCAAATCACCGTTCAGCGTCTTCATGGCCGCCTCGCCGCTCTTGAACACAAAGGGCAGATCCACCACCATGAAACGGGTGTCAAAGCCCGCCAGCACAGATGTCGGCGGTGTGTTGCCCTGCAAGTAGCCAAGGACGACGCTCTCGGTCTGCTGCCGGTCTCCGCCCAGTGCAGAGTTGATGTACACACGGACATCAAAACGTCCGTTGGAGATGCGCTCCAGCTCCTCCTCGAAGATGTATAACGCTTGGGAAATAGGGTGGTCGGATGCAACGGTGTCGCCTACGCGGAAAACGATGGTCTCTTGTGCGGTGTGCGTCTTGTTGTAAGACATTTTGGCGAAGATGCCGACGTTGGCCAGAACGGCAACGGCAAGGATCAGGGCAACGACGCCTTTGGCTTTGCTGTTCACGTTTTTTCCTCCGTTCCTCATTATATATCTCTCGTTGTGCTGCAATTATATCATCGGGTCACGCCCGTTGTACATGGGTATCGACTATCAACTGAGCATGGACAAGATCGCCTCACAGGTGATATTAGGCACGTTTCGGAAGGTCTGCACCATATCTACCCGCTCGGTGAGCATATGCCCGTCCCGGCCGAAGGCTCCGATATTCACCACAGGGACGTTGATCTCCATGATCTTGTCCACATCGTGGAAGTACTTGACCTTCCAAGCGGGCATGTTCTCCGCCACGGCGTCAAAGGACTCTCTGGTGTCGCACAGAGCCATGAAGCTGGAGTCGGAGATGTAGGGGTAAAACATACGCGTTTTGATCTGCCGCTGCGCTTCGGGACGGATCTTCTCGACCGCGCCCTCCACTGCGTCCAGCAGTGCGCGTTCCTTGGCGGTTTTGCCGGTCATCTCTATACGGGCACTGAAAACAGAGCCAAAGAACAGCACCAGCGCAGGGGACTTGTCCTCATACCACTTCCAGACCTCCTCTGTCACGGCAAGGCTGAAGTAGCGCAGATCCATAGCAGGCTGCTCACGTTGCAGCTTTTCGGCAAAGGCAGCGATGGCATCCCGGAAGGGCTGCCCGTGCTGCGCGGCGGCCTCAGCGTAGAATTCCTTCCACGTGTACACCCGGGTCTTCCAAGGCAGCTTCGTGTAGGGCACACCGCTGAGGGCGCAGTACTTCTCATACTGCTGGTTCAGATAGGACACCACGCTGTCGAATGCCTCCACGCCTACTTGACGGCTCTTTTCCAGCACCACATCGGGGCTCATGCCGTGGGTGAAGAAGTTGTAGTAGGAGAAAGCGGTCAGCGCAGTCTGCACCGTGTAGCCCTCCTTGGTATCCGCCTGCTTCAGAGAGATGGGCGGGATAGTGACCTCGCCCTGCGCCACATCGCACAGGTCGGTATTCAGGGACATACGGCGGGTGACCTCGGCAATCAGCAGGTTGGGGTCAAAGGCGTTAAAGGCGGAGCCAACGTGGGACTCCTTGCCCAGTGCGACGAAGCAGGGCAGCAGCTTGCCGATGCTGCCGTAGTAGATATAGCGGTTCTCGTCGCCGGGCATATAGTTGGTGGAGTAGTCGGCGTTGATGCAGGCGATGTACTCGAAGCCCTCTTTTTTCTTCAGCTCCAGCAGGTAGTCAATGGCGGTGATGATGCCGTGGGAGTTGTCCTCCTCGTCGCACTCGGCAATCTGGATCAGATTGCCGTCCAGCTCCTCAGGGTGCTCGGAGAAGTACTTCAGCAGGTACATATGACCAGCCACGCCGGACTTCATATCCAGCGCGCCGCGGCCAAACATGAACTCGCCGGATTCGATGTCCGCCAACACCTCCGGCGACAGGGAAAACGTCTCCTTCAGCTTTCCGGGCAGCTCCTCCGTTCTGAAGGCATATTCCCGGATGGTGCCGAAATCGTCCACGCCTACGGTGTCGATATGACCGATGAGGATCACGGTGCGGTTGGAGGTACCCTTGGTTCCCTTGACGTATGCCATGGTGGAGTGACGCTCCACAAAGTCATCCTTCGTCTGGAAGCACAGCACCTGCTCCGGGTGCGCCTGAAAATAAGGCAGGCCCATATAGTAATCGTACACATAACGAGCCACGGCCGTCTCGCCGTGCGCCTCCTTGTTGATGCTGGGGATGGCCACCAACTCCGAGGTCAGGCGTTTCACCTCTTCAAAACAGTCCAGTCTCATCTGTTATCTCCTTATTTCGCTTTTACTGTATACTTCCCGTCCGGCCAGATAGGTCTTTTCCACTTGAATATCCATGATCTCATCGGCGGGTATCCTGAAAATATCGCGGTCTATGACCACCATATCTGCGAACTTACCGGGCTCCAGTGTACCCAGCACCGCATCATGGCCGGCGGCATAGTGCAAATTCTTAGTGAACATACACACGGCATCGTAGACGCTCATCTTCTCCTGCGGCTGATAGCCGCCGTCGGGATAACGGTTGAAGTCCTTGCGGGTCACAGCGGTGTAGATGTTCAGCCACGGGGAGAACGGCTCCACGGGGCAGTCGGAGCCGCCGGTCAGCACCAGCCCCGCCTTGCGGTACGTCTCCCAACGGTAGCTGTATGCGGCACGCTCAGAGCCGATGCGCTCCGCGACCCAGTGCATATCCGTCTCCAGAAAGACCGGCTGGAGATCCAGCACCACCGGCAGCTTCTGCATACGGCGGATCATATCGTCTGTGGCCATCTGGGCGTGGATGATGCGGAAGGGATCGCGATCCGCCTGCTCCTGCGCGGTCATGCCGTGCTGGCGGCTCTTTTCCAGCGTATACTCGATGGCCGTCAGCACGCAGTCCAGCCCTTTGTCGCCGATGCAGTGGATGGCGGGCTGAAGCCCCATCTCATACGCCTTCAGCACATGGTCGTTCAGCTCCTGCTGGCTCTGCACCAGAATGCCGTCCGTCTCCGGGTCATCGCTGTACGGTGCCAGCAGCTTGGCGGAACGGGAGCCAAGCGAGCCGTCGGAAAAAACCTTGTGCCCGCCGTAGCAAACCTTGTGATAGGGGTCGTCCATCTCGCGGCGGGTCAGATAGGGCTTGCGGTAGAAGGTATCCAGATAGATCACCACGCGCAGGGGCAGCTGACCCTTTCGATCCAAGGAAAGGTAGTCCTCCGGATCCTCTGTGTACTTCCATATTTCCGCGGCGTAGGTGTGGATGGTGGTCAGACCTTGACTGGACGCCTCCTCCAATGCCTCTCGCATGATCTTCTCTTTGACCTCCGGTATCTTGGCGGGGTCAGGGATCAGCTCGTCGAAGATCTTAGTCGCCTGCTCCCGCAGGATGCCGTTGGGCACACCGTCTTCATCCAGCTCCACCAGACCGCCGGGGCCAAAGGTGTAGCCCCTG
>OGQK01000524.1_pt1 | contig 24476 bp, 17 predicted proteins | sample 1553221 | NCBI WGS metagenome assembly OGQK01 (sample SAMEA2579996, study PRJEB22360) | human gut metagenome | biome: human gut; feature: human-associated habitat; material: faeces | place: Denmark | collected 2008/2010 | reverse complement strand
TTGATGAAGGAACATCTCCTGAACTGGAGGCTGGGGGGCGTAATAATGTTCCGTCCAGCAGCTTTCCGGCAGAATGAAGGAAGCGACAGGCACGTACCCGGCCCTCTGTATCTGGGCTATCTTATTGGGTACCGTGTCTATCTCCGGATACATGTCCATCCAGAAGCGGTGAATCTCTTCCGGCCGTTCCGCGGTAAACCACGAACTTTCGGAAACGGCCAGGTGCCCTCCCGGTTTCAGGAACTTGCGCCATTCGTTCAGCCCCCGCTCAAAGCCAATGTTGTAAATGGCCCCTTCCGACCAGATCAGGTCCAGTTCTTCTTCTGCAAAAGGGAGATTGTCCATGGAACCAACGATGCCCCTTACCCTGTCCTGCAAGCCTGACTGCATGGCTTGGCGGTTGAAGATGCGGATGAACTCCGGGAACAGGTCAAGCCCCGTAACGCTTCCTTGAACATGTGAGGCAAGCGTCCTGGTCTGTCCGCCCGTGCCGCAGCCGATGTCGGCGATGCGGGATTGTCCGGTCAGGTTGTCAATGAAGCCGAGGGCCTTGTGGGTGGCCTCCGGGCTGCCGGGTCCCTGCCGTTCCAGAAGGGAGAAATATTCGCAGATGAAATTGAAATCGAATTCGTGAATTGTTTTATTTTTGTTGCTCATTAATTTAGTAAATGTTGCATGCCATGAGGGCACAGAGGCGCCGTCATCGTGGCAGATGGGTTAACGTTGAAATTCCAATAATACGGAACTTCCTCCCGGAATGGATAATCCGGGAGCAGATAAAAAGGGGACAACCGCTACGGAAAGTACCGGTTGTTTACAAGACCGAGGCCGATTTAAATGAAGTATTAAACATGAAGCAAAGATATATCGTCTTGTGCCGGACAGGAAATATGCTGCCGATAAGATTGTTTCAGAAGCAACTTTTCCGGTGCGGCGGGGAGCAGGGGTAAAACCCCGTTCGCCTCATATCTTCTCTGTAATTTATATTTCCAATACTTTTCCGAAAGTATGCCCGCGGACAGGATGGGCGGGCCGTGCCTGTATTTCGCACGGTCCGGTTATCTTTTTCAAGACATTATTATGTCCTCTGTTCTCCGGAGCCGGGAAAAACCGTCATTTACCGCGCGTCGGGGATGCTTCCTCTACTCCGTCTTTCCGTACCTGCGCGCCCGGAAGGAATAGGCCACCGCCACCACGGCGGCGAGTATGGCGTACAGGATGAAGCGGTCCGTAGAGATGGCGTTGGCTGATTCTCCGTTGGACAGGAAAAAGGTGATGGCGGCCACCAGCATGTTGCCTGCAAAGATGGTGAGGTTCCAGAAGCTGGTGATGACGCTTTTCAAATGCAGCGGAGCCTGCGTGTAGGCGAATTCGAGGCCGGTGGTGCTGAGCAGGATCTCGGAAATGGTGAGCACGCAGTAGGGAATCAATTGCCACGCGATGGACATGGAGGCGCCTCCTTCCAGCCTGTATTGCAGGAAAGCGACAATCAGGAACGTGACGGAGCTCAGGGCCAGCCCCGTTCCGAGACGCACCAGGGGCCGCGCCAGCGTCACCACCTTCGGATAGACGAATACGGTGATAAGGGGGATGAACACCATCACGAAAATGGGATTGGCCGCCTGGATTTGCGCCGGCCCGATGGACCAGGCGCCGCCGCCCGGGAGCGGAATGGAAAGGGGAATCATCCTGCTGCCCTGGGCCACCCAGGAGGAGGCCGTCTGTTCAAAGATGGACCAGAAGGGAATGATGAAGACAAAGATGGAGAGGATTTTCAGGATGTGCCGGGCGTCCTCCGCGGCGGAAGCTCCGCAGCGTTGCTCCGCATTCTTCCAGCCCCCGTGGAACAGGACGATGAAGAGCACTTTCCAGAAGCCGGCGCGGCCGCTGGTGCGTTCAGGCGGCGTTCTGTGGTACTTCTTGCGGCCCAGCCAGAAGACGAAGGTGGCGACGCCCATGAAAATGCCCGGAACCGCAAACGCCCAACTGTACCCGTAATGCTGTTCCATGGCCGGAATGACCAGGAAGGAAAAGAAGGAACCCAGGTTGATGGCCCAGTAGAAGGCATTGAAGGCCTTGGTCATCAACTGCGGGAATTTGTTCGGAATCTGGTCCCCCATGAAGGCGGAGACGCAGGGCTTGATGCCTCCCGCGCCCAGCGCGATGATGAACAGGCCCGTCAGCAGGATGTAGCGGCGCGCTTCAATGGTATGGAAAAGGTCCGCCGTCGCCAGGACGCCGTGCCCTACGCAGTAAAGCAGGGAAATGTAAAGAATGGTCTTGTACCGGCCCCACACCTTGTCCGCCAGCCATGCGCCCGCCAGGGGAAGCAGGTAAACCATTCCCGCGAAGACGTGGAGGGTGGCGGTGGCCCAGTTCTCGCTCATCAGCAGGTGGCCCGTCATGTACAGCATGAGGATGGACTTCATGCCGTAGAAGCTGAAGCGTTCGCAGGCTTCCGTTCCGATGATGTACCTGGACTGGGCGGGGAGGGCGCTCATGGATGATGAAGGGGGAGGGGGGCAGGAATGGCGGAACAAGGGCAATAAAAATGATGGCCCCGGTGCGGGGCCATCATAGGAAGGCATTTTGGCGGCATTCCGCCCCTGTGCGGCGGGACACGGGGGTAATGACGGCTGCCATGGAAAGAAGGGTGTTTAGCGTTCCTGGTTCAGGATGGGGGCGATTTCCACCTTGTACTGGGCGATGCACGCTTTCAGCCAGTCCAGCATGATCATGGATTTGGCCTGGGCGGTCAGGGCCGGGGCAATCTGCTGGGTGGCCTTGATCTGGAATTCCGGCGTATCCTCCAGTTCGCGTTTGACGAGCTGGGTCAGCAGGATGCCGTCCCCCGTGTTGATGGGCTGGGCCATCTGGCCGGGGTTGATGACGGAAACCGCCTGGAACACTTCTTCAGGGACCGGGAGTTCCTTGGGCGGAGCCAGACGGGAATTCATGGCGCGTTCCAGCAGGGCCTGGAGTTCCTCCTGGCTTTTGGCGTTTTGGAGGTTGACGCTGCTCAGGAGGGCGTTCGGATTGATGAAGGGGCCGCAGGCGGCGGTCTTGGCTCCGGCCTTCCCGGCGATGGCGTTGAACTGTTCCACGGGCTTTTCAGCCTTCTGCAATTCCGTGTTGAGTTCGGCGGCGGCCTTGTTCATGGATTCCACGGTCATGCTTTCCAGCAGGTCGGCGCGGGCGCTGTTGCGGGCGGTTTCATAAGGGAGCGCCTTTACCGGGGTAACACCTTCCAGGCGGACCAGGACGACCTGGCCGTTTTCCAGCACCTGCATGGTGCTGATCTGTTCGGCTCCGGTCTTGGCGCGCGCTTCTTCAATGGCCTTGGCGTCCGCATCCGCATTCAGGGCGGGGGCCCCCACCAAGGAGAAGGCCACGTCCAGCAGAGTGGCGCTGCGTCCGTCGGAGGCGGACTGGTTGATCGGCTGGTTGATTTCCTGGGGCGCATTCTTGCGCGTCACGGCCGTGTAGGACTTCTTCTCCATCTTGCAGATGCCGGGAGTCTTGGCCAGGGCTTCACTGATGGCCTGGTCCATGTTCCTGCCGTTGGTGGCGTTCAGCGGTTCCCAGATGTCGTTTTCCACCAGGTTCATGGTTTCCATGGTGGCGTTGGAAATATCGCCGGGCTTGGGAGCCTGGGCATCGCCCGCGGGGGTGAAGGTGTACACGGTGAAGAAGCGGGCTTCCTCGTTCTTGTAATTCTCCTTGTGCTTGTCCCAGAAGGTTTTGATTTCCTCTTCTCCCGGGTCCGTCTTGGGGCGGAAGGCGCTCTTTTCCAGGAAGGCGGTGTTGATCGTGATCTGCTGGCTGTTGGACTCCGCCACGGCTTCGGCAAAGCCGGATTCCACGGCAATGCCGCCGGTCAGCACGTCCTTGATGCGCACCAGGCTGATGGTGTCTTCCATCAGGCCGCGCAGCAGTTCCTCCTGAAGCTTCTTGCCCATGTTGCCGCGCATGGAAATGAAATTGTCGTACTTCGCGGGAGAAAAGACGCCCTTTTCATCCTGGAATTCGGGAATGTTGCAGATGGCGTCGTCAATCTCCGTGGTATTGGGCGTCAGGCCCAGCCGGCTCGCCTCCCTGCGGATAATGCCGCGGTAGGCCAGGAAAGCGGCGTTGGGATTATTCGTTTTCAGCAGGTGGCAGAGTTCCCGCAGGCTTTCTTCCGAGCTGAAATTGTCCTGGAGCAGCGGGCCGAAGGTGGAAGGGAAGGAGAAAGCCACGGACAGTCCGGTTCTGCCCATGCTGTTGTAATCCTTTTCTCCGTAAGACTTGCCGTCTACGGAAACGAAGGTTTGCTTGAACATGCCGGTCAGGGAGCCGCCGCTTACGTCCCCGCCGATGAACATGAGGCCCACAAACACCAGGGCCATGGCTGCCATGATGACGATTGTATGTTTACGTAAGTAATCTAACATGGAATGTTAAGTTGAAGATGCGCGTGTGGCCGGTCCCGGACTGACGGCAGCCTGGACAGCATGGGCAGAGGCCCGCCGGGCCTTTTTCCCCCTTTCCCCGCCGCTAGGCAAGAACGAAGCTTTCCGCTTCCGGCGGCTTTTCCAAAACATTGCGGCATGCGCTTTCTTGTCATGAAGGGCGTTTCCGGTCACGGCAGAACAGTTTTTGACCTCGACGGTGATGCAAATACCCCTTATGTTGCTCCTGCGCGGAAGGTTCCGGATGCCGCGGGGCGGTTAGGCCTCGTGGGGCCTGTTCCCTCCGGCTCATGTCCGTAGCCGGATGTTCCTTTAATCGCAAGGATTTATGCTGAACCAGGTAGTAGAACTCAAAAGAGAAGTGACGGCGGTCCAGATCCCCAGCGGGGATGTGCTCACGCTGCCGGAGGGGGAACGCGTGTATATCACCCAGATCCTGGGCGGCTCCTATACCGTGGCTACGGACCATGGCCTGGCCCGCATCTCCCGGGAGAATGCGGACGCCCTGGGCGCGGAAGCGGCGGAAGCCTCCCCGGAGGCGGCCGGGCTGGATGAAAACGCCACGCTTGAGGAACGGGTCTGGGATACGCTGAAATGCGTGTACGATCCGGAAATCCCCGTGGACATCGTCAATCTGGGCCTGATTTACGACGTGACCGTCATCGAGCTGGAAAACGGCCTGCATCACGTGGCGGTCAAAATGACTCTTACGGCGCCCGGCTGCGGCATGGGCCCCCATCTGGTCATGGAGGCGAAGGACCGCATTGAAGCGCTGGAAGGCGTGGAGGCCGCGGATGTGGAAATGGTGTGGGACCCCCCCTGGAACCAGGACATGGTCAGCGAGGAAGGCAGGATGAAACTCGGATTGATCTGATTCCATGCCGGTGACGTTGAAATTATCCGACGACGAGGCGCGCGATCTGGCGGAGATGCTTTCCACCGCCGCCACGGTAGCCGCCTCCAACCAGCAGGACGGGGCGGAAGGGCGCCTGGTGGCGTGGGGGAAGCTGGTCTCCCGGCTGATGGAGGAACTATCCGCCACGCCCAAACTGAAGGGCCGCATTGCCTATGCGGACGATCTGGGCGGCTATGCCTTCACCCGGGAATATGAGGAAAACGCCTTTTTCCAGGACTGCCTGGACGAATACCGGGACAACATTTTCTGGGCGGACCTGGTGACGCGCATGGCGGACAAGGCCATCAGCGAACATCTGGGGCCGGAGTATTTTGAAAGCATGCCGGAGGAGGAACGCCGCCGGACGGCGGAAGCCCTGGAAAAATCCCTGTGGCAGGAATGCGCCAGGTACGGCATTGACCGGCTGGGCTTCATTCTTCCCCCGTCGGACGGTTGAAAGGGAAAATTGTCCGAGGAATATCCGTGAACCGGGTATTGCCTGAATGGCGGGCGCCCCGGGCCGCATGCATGGATGCGCAGGGATGGCTGGCGGATGCGTCTGCGTTTGCCTGTCTGATTGAGCAGATGGACGGCGTATTTATCCTGTTCCAGGCTTTTGGACGGCATGCGTTGCAGGAGCGCCGCAAACCCCTGCGTCAACTGAAATGAAAAACGTCCGGCAGGACGTACTGGTTTTCAGGAAAAGGGTTCGCTGGCGTTCAGTTTTACCTTGGGGCTGCGGGGGGATTGCGGCAATCCACGGATGGGCGGGAGCCTTATTCCTCCGGGTCTTCCGGCATGGGAGGGGTGGGGCTGCCCAGGTGCTCCGTCTCCTTGGGAGTGGAGAGCACCTTGTAATACGCCCATGCGGCGGCGGTCAGCACGCCGCCGATGGAAACGATCATGGTTAGCCAGCCGGTAAGGGACATGATTATTTGATGTTCTCCTGAACAAGCCTGGTGACGACTTCATCAGGCTGGACAGGATGGGCATCCTGGGGCAGGGGACGGTTCTGGAACAGTTTGAAATCCGTCATTTTTGTTTCTCCGCCCGTCTGGAGCAGAACGGAACCGTTGGGCTGGATGTCCGCCATGACGTTGGTGGAGGGGGTGGGATCGCCGGTGAACGTCACGCTGGTATTGGGGTGCCATTTGCCGTCCTTGTACGCGAAGCTGGGACCGAAGAAGGCGCCGCGGGCTTTCCTGGCGGATTCAAAGTTGCGCATGAAGTCTTCCACGAATCCGACGGAGAAGGAAAGTTCCTTTTCCGAGGAATGCGTTTTCCATTTGGAAATGAGGTTCCAGGATTTGTCCTTGTTGTTGAAGTAGTAGCCGCTGATTTCCTTGAATTTCCCCATCTTTTTGACGCAGACGAGGAAGCGCATGTTTTCCCCGACGGTCCAGGGATAGTCCACGAAGCTCTGGCCGCCCGTTCCTTCGCCGCCGAAGCGTCCGGAGCGCGCGTCTTCACCCAGCTTTACCAGTTTGGTGCGTTCTTCTTCCGGCACGCTGTTGGGGTTGTCCCCATGGGCCACCGGGTCCCAGATGGAAAAGATGATTACTTTTTTACCGTTGGACTGTTCCTGGAAGCCGATGTAGCCGTCGTCAAAGTTCATGGCGCAGAAGTAGGTGCCCGGAACGGATGTCTTGGCTTTCACTTCATTGTACAGGGCGCTCGCCTGGGCCGGATGGCCCTGCTGCATGACATGGACGGAACGGCACTGGCGTTTTGCCAGCAGTTCCGCGTCTTCCTGGGCGTGCAGGAGAGTGGTTCCGGAGAACAGGGCGGCGCAAACGACGGCTGTGGCGGAGAAAAGACGCATGTTTTTGAATGATTGATTGATGGTTGGCCGCTCTCTGTCCGGAGGGATGGAGGCTAGCAAATAATTAGTACGGGCTAATTACGTTTGCCCAGTGGGAAATCTCGCATGGAAACTGCACTTTTTTCAAGATTTTTTCGGCATGAGCGTTCCGGAGAAATTCATGAAACCGGAAGAGAGCCGCAAGCCTTTACGGCAACTGGAATTGCATGTCCGGAAGGACGCCTCCATGATATGGCCTTCCATTTGTTTGCTTTCGTTCAATGCGTCTGGTTGATTCCTTTAACTGCCGCAAAGGCCCGCGGCGCTTCCGGAATGAAGAAGGCCGTCCCGCGCGGATGCGGGAACGGCCTTCGGGATGATGAACGAAAGGAGATGCTGTTTTACCGGATGGGATTCAGGAAGAGGGGCATCAGCCCTCCCAGCACGATGAAGATGGAGAAGGCCGCCAGCATCACTCCGGAAATGACGGGCACCTGTACGGGAGCCGCGTCTTCTGCGGGCTTGTCCCAGTACATGGAGCGGATGACCTTGAAGTAGTAATAGAAGCCGGAGGCCGCGCAGACGATCATGATGGGGAGCATCCAGCCCAGGTACAGGCCCGTGTTGATGACGTGCACAAAGGAGATCATTTTGGCGAAGAAGCCTGCGGTCAGCGGCACGCCCGCCAGGGAGGCGAACATGATGGTGATGGCCAGGGCCAGCCGGGGATTGGTCTTGCCCAGGCCGCGGAAGGCGGAGATTTCCTCGCTCCCGCGCTGGATGCGGATCATGGCGAGGGCGAAGAAGGCGCCGAAGGTCATGACCAGGTACACGGCCAGGTAGAACGGGGCGTTCGGGGCCAGCCGGCCGTCCACGGTGCCGATGAAGAGGGGAAGGATGAAGCCGGCCTGCGCGATGGAGGAGTAACCCATCATGCGCTTCAGGTTGGTCTGCGGAATGGCGCCCAGGTTGCCCACCAGCAGCGTAGCGGCAGCCATCAGGGTCACAACGAATTCAACGGGAGGCAATGCGGCGAAGGGAGCCAGGATGATGCCGAGCAGGGCGAAGCCGGCCACCTTGGAGGCTACGGAGAGGAAGGCCGTCACAGGAGTGGGTGCGCCCTGGTACACGTCCGGAATCCACAATTGCATGGGAACCGCGCCGATTTTGAAGGCCGTGCCGAGCAGCAGCATGGCGAGGGCCAGGTACATGGCGGGGGCCGTCTGGCCCGCCAGCGCGTGGCTGACGATGGCTCCGTCATAGATGAAGGTTCCCGTGACGCCGAAGTACCAGGCCAGGCCGAAGACGAGGAAGCCCGTGCTGACGGCACCCAGGATCAGGTACTTGATGCCCGCTTCCGTGGAGCCCAGGTTCCGGCGGAAGTAGCCCACCATGATGAAGGAGCTCAGGGTGAGCACTTCCAGGGAGACGAACAGTTCCACCAGGTTGGAGGCCTTGCACAGGGAGGTGATGCCCACGCAGGCCAGCAGGGGCAGGATGTAGAATTCCCCCGTGCCGTCCTGGGACTTGGAGTCATTGGAGGAGAGGTTGATGACGGCCCGGAAGTCCACGGACAGCAGCAGGGTCACTGCCGTGGCGACAAGCGCCAGGATGATGTAGACGTTGTCATAGAGCCCCCCCATATAGAAGGGGAGCATCGCCAGGGTCCCCGCCGCGCCAATCAGCCCGAAGACGAATTTGGGCGTCTTTTTGCAGAAGGTCTCGGCCAGGAGCAGAAGCATCGCCAGGCCGGCCAGGATGAATTCCGGAATATACGCTTGCATGGGTAAAAGAAGATCGGGTTAAACTAGGATTGTATTCGGAAAAGGAATCAGGAGAAGAACTGGAGCACCAGCGTGGGGAAGAAGCCGAAGACCGCCAGGGTAATGGTCAGGAAGTAGTTGGCCGCTCGCTCGGACGGCAGCAGTTCCGTGGCGTAGGCAGCGGCTTTGGAGAGGTCCCCCTGGAAGATGTTGCGGTAGGCCCTCAGCATGTACACCGCGCCGATGACCAGGCCCCAGAGGCAGAGGATGGTGGCGATCTGGACGGGGCCGAAGCCGTCGTTAAATCCGGCGAAGCCGGAGAAGAAGACCATGAATTCCCCCGGGAAGTTGGCGAGGCCGGGCAGGCCGATGGAGGCCATGCCCGCCAGGCCGAAGACGAAGGCCATGCGCGGCAGCCTGGTGCTCAGGCCGCCCAGGGAGTTGATTTCCAGCGTGCCGGTCTGCTTTTCAATCTGTCCGCAGAGCAGGAAGAGCAGGGCGATGGTCAGGCCGTGGGCCAGCATCAGCAGGGCGGCCCCTTTCAGCGCCCAGGGGTTGGCTTCCGCGGAACCGGAGGCCACCAGGGCGGCGAAGGCCAGGAAGATGTAGCCCATGTGCATCACGGAGGAGTTGCCCAGGAGCAGGTCCAGCCTCTTCTGGTTGACGGTCACGTAGCCTACCCAGATGACGTTGCAGACGAGCAGGACCAGGAGGATGTTCGTCCAGGGCAGGAATCCCGTTTCCATCAGCGGCTGGAACATGAAGAGTCCGTACAGGCCGAACTTCTTGAGAACGCCTGCGTGCATCATCGCCACCGGAGCGGGGGCGGAGGCGTACGCGGGGGCTGCCCAGGAGTGGAAGGGGAAGAGGGAAATCAGCGTGCCGAAGCCGGCGATCAGCAGGGCGCCGATGAGTTCCGCGTGGGCGAGTTCCTGTCCGCCGGCCATGAAGTCTTTCAATCCGGAGAAGGTGAAGCCCGCCTGCGTGCCGATCATCAGCAGGGCGGCCAGCAGCACCATGGAGGCAAGCCCCAGGTAAAGCGTGGCGCGCCAGGCCGTGGTGCGGCGGTCGCCGCGCCCGTACAGGCCGATCATCACGAAGGTGGGGATGAGGGCCAGCTCATGGAAGGCGAAGAAGGAGATGATGTTGTCGGACAGGAAGGCCCCGGTGGCGCCCGCGGAAATCAGCAGGGCGGAGTTGTACCAGGAGGCTTCCCCTCCCTTGGGAGGGTTGGTGCCCAGCACCGTGGCGAAGGTTACCAGGATGGTCAGCAGCAGCATCACTTTGGCCAGGGCCGGGGCCAGCGTGAGCTGGAGGTCCATCCCTTCAAAGCGGGACCAGCAGGGGGAGCAGCCGTCAAAGCTAACCAGGGCCCAGATGCCGAGGGCCAGCGTCAGCGTGGCGCTGAGCAGGGCTGTCGGGCGTGCGGGCGCCTTGCACAGACCGATGAGGGCCGCGGCAATCAGAGGAATGAGAACAAGCCAGATAAGCATGGTGTGTGATTGGTTGGTAGGTTAGCAGGAATAGAAGACGGTGAAGTAGATGACCAGGAGCAGACCGATGCCGAAGAGGGCCGTGTAGGCGGCCATGCTGCCGGACTGGAGGCGGCGCAGCAGGGAGCCCACGGCGGCGGTCAGCCGCGCCAGGCCGCCCACGATGAGGCCGGAGATGATGAACTGGTCCATGAAGTCGATGATGGCGGCCAGAGAGCCCTGAATGCCCCTGACCAGCACCTTGTCATAGAACCAGTCGATGTAGAGGCGGTTGGCGAGGGCGCGGGAGACGGCATTGCCGGAGAGCTTGTCGGAAGCCGGAGAGCCCGCATAGAAAACGGCTGCCAGCAGGATGCCGAGCACCAGCGCGCCCATGGAGACGTAGAAGGGCATGCCGATATGGAAGCTTTCGGAAACGAACCCGTTGAAGGGCACCAGCCTGTCGGCCATGAAGCCGTAGCCGGAGATGAGGGCCAGCACGGCCAGGATCAGCAGGGGAACCAGCATGAGGCCGCCCACTTCCGTGGCGTGTTCCGAGCTGTGGCTGCGGCTCTTGCCGAAGAAGACCACGAAGATCACGCGCATCATGTAGAAGGTGGTCAGCAGGGCCACGCCCGCGCCGATCCAGAAGAAGACCGGGTTTTTATGCAGGGCGGCTTCCAGAATGGCTTCCTTGGAGAAGAAGCCGGACGTGAACGGAATGGCGATCAGGGCCATGGTCGCGATGATGAAGGTGAGGGAGGTCAGCTTCATGCGCTTCATGATGCCGCCCATTTTCCAGATGTCCTGTTCATGGTGGCAGGCGAAGATGATGGCGCCCGCGCCCAGGAAGAGCAGGGCCTTGAACCAGGCGTGGGTGAAGAGGTGGAACATGGCCGCTTCCCCGGCCAGCAGTCCCAGGGCCATGACCATGTAGCCCAGCTGGGAGAGGGTGGAGTAGGCCAGCACGCGCTTGATGTCGTTCTGCTGGGTGGCCATGAAGGCGGCGATGACGGCCGTGACGGCGCCGATGACGGCGATGACGTTGCAGGCCAGGGCGGGGAAGGCTTCCACGCCGATGGAGTACTGGACGCGCACCATCATGTACACCCCGGCGGCCACCATGGTGGCGGCATGGATCAGGGCGGAAACGGGGGTGGGGCCTTCCATGGCGTCCGGCAGCCACACGTGCAGCGGGAACTGGGCGGATTTGCCCACCGCCCCGCAGAAGAGGCACAGCACCGTGATGTTCAGCAGGGTTTCACTGAGGCCCGCGGGCATTTCCATCAGGCTGAAGTCCAGCGTGTTGGTCAGCGCCCAGAGGGTCAGGATGCCGATCAGGAAGCCGAAGTCCCCCACGCGGTTGCAGATGAAGGCCTTTTTGGCGGCGTTCGCGGCGGCGTCCCTGGTGTACCAGTGGCCGATGAGCAGGTAGGAGGAAAGGCCCACCAGCTCCCAGAAGATGAAGGTCATGGCGATGTTGTTCGCCAGGACGATGCCCGTCATGGAGAACATGAAGAGGCTCAGGCACGCGAAGTAGCGCGTTTTCGCCTTGTCGTCCGCCATGTAGCTCAGGGAGAAGATGTGGACGAGCAGGCCGATGCCCGTGACCACCAGCATCATGCGGGTGGAAAGAGGGTCCAGCACGAAGCCCAGGTCAACGGAAAAGACGTCGGAGATCGGAAGCCAGGAGAAGGAGTCCGAGCCGGTCTGGTCCAGCAGCCCCAGCGAAAGGACGAAAGTCGCCAAGCAGGAGAAGGTGGAGGTGAGGGCCGCGACGTTCGGACGCCGGGTCAGCAGGAACCAGTCAAAGGCGGCTACGACCAGCGGCAGGAAGAGCAGGAGCCAAGTGTATTGAATATCAATATTAAACATGTTCTTGAAGTGGTGTGTTGCTCTTAGTCTTTCAGCGTGTTGAGATCCTGCGTGCTGGCCGTGCGCCTGGCCCGGTACAGGGAGACGATGAGCGCCAGCCCAATGGCTACTTCCGCCGCGGCGATGGTGAGGATGAAGATGGACAGGGACTGGCCGTCATAGTTCGGCAGTCCCATGGTGCCCTGGGCGCGTGAAAACGCCACCAGGGACAGGTTGGCCGCGCTGAGCATCATTTCCAGGCACATGAAGATGACGATGATGTCACGCCGGACAATCACCCCCATCAGGCCGATGGCGAACAGGACGCCGGAGAGGATCAGGTAATGCGTAAGAGGTATCATGATGATGGCTGTGGTAAGGGGTTCGGGTTATTTGCCGGAGGGGCGGCGGCTCAGCACGACGACGCCGATGGAGGCCACCAGCAGGGCCAGGCCGGCGATGACCAGGCTCCGGTTGTATTTGTCAAACAGGGTGCGGCCCAGCAGGGCGGTGTCCGGGAATTCCCCGTTGTCTATTTCCGCGCGGATGGTGGAACCCTCCGGATAGAGGTGTGCGGAACATTGGGGGGAGAGGGGGGGGAGAATGGCGGAGGGAGCGTGGGGACGGATGAGCTTGTCCTGCTGCTCCTTGGTTACGCAGCAGTTTGAGGGATTGAAGCCCTGTTCGCATGCCGTGCTGTGTGCAGCAGCTTTTTCAGGAGAATCCTGCCCGATTTTCAAATCGTTCCAGGCCTGTTCCGCGGTGGCCATCGGGCAGCGGTGGCTGTCCTTCGCGCCGGGCAGGGAGTAGATGATGCCGATGAGCTGGCCCAGGAAGAGGCCGGCGATGATGACGCCGATGGCGACGGATACGGGCCGCCGGAAGGGGGAGGTTTCCCGCTTCACGTTCAGCAGCATGATGATGAACGCGAAGAGCACCATGATGGCTCCGGCGTATACCAGAATCTGGAGAATGCCCAGGAAATGGGCCCCCAGCCCGATCATGACGGCGGCGGTGGCGCCGAAGGAGAGGGCCATCATCATGGCGGAGGAAACGGGGTTGCGCATGAAGACGACCATCAGGGACAGGATCACGGCCAGGGCCCCGAAGATGTAAAAGAGTATGTCACTGGCAAAAATGTTCATAACGTACGGAATTTGGAGTGAGTGTTTCGGGGTTGTTTATTTGTATTGGTTCCACTTGTTGACCAGCCCCTTGCGGGTGCCCCCCATTTCGTAGAGCTTGGCCTTGTTGTGGATGGCCTGGGCCTTGTCCGTGGGGGTGAACAGGTAGTCCTGGCTCATGAAGATGGCCTGTTCCGGGCAGGCTTCCTCGCACATGCCGCAGTAGATGCAGCGCAGCATGTCGATCTGGAATTCCTTGGGCGCTTTTTCCACCTTGCCCCAGGGGCCTTCCTTGACGGCGCCGGGGGTGATGGTGATGGCGCGGGCCGGGCAGATGAATTCGCAGAGCTGGCAGGAGACGCAGCGTTCACGGCCGTCTTCCCCCTTCACCAGGACGGGGGCTCCGCGGTAGTATTCCGGCAGGTGCTTGTCCCACCGGAATTCCGGGTACTGCATCGTGACGCCGATGCCGGAGCCGGCCAGTTCCTTCTTGTTGCGGGATTTGCCCAGCAGAGCCAGAACGAGGTGCTTGATGGTGATCCAGAGACCGCCAAGGATGGATTGCAAGTAGAACCGCTCTCCGAGGGAAATCTTCGGGCGCTTGATCGTTTTGAAGGCCATAATAGTGATGTTGTCGGGATGAAGAAGGTTGGTTACTTGACGAAGTACAGGATGGCGGCCGTGATGAAGATGTTGATGACGGCCAGTTCAAAGAAGACCATCCAGCCGAGCTTCATCACCTGGTCGTAACGGAAGCGGGGGAGCGTCCAGCGCACCCAGACGAAGAAGAAGACGAAGAAGAGGAGCTTGAGCACGTACGCGATGAGCTGGCAGATGACCGCCACCCAGTTGGCCACGTGTTCGTTGAGCCACCCGTCCAGGCCGAAGCCGATGGACCAGCCGCCCAGGAACAGCGTGATGACCAGGGAGGAACCCACCACCATGGCGGCGTATTCACCCATGAAGAATTGCGCGAATTTCATGGAGGAGTATTCCGTGTGGTAGCCGCCCACGAGGTCCGTTTCACATTCGGACATGTCAAAGGGCGTGCGGTTGGCCTCCGCGAAGATGGAGGTCAGGAAGATGATGAAGCTGATGGCGATGGGAACCAGCAGTATCCAGCGCTGCCAGCTCAGGCCCTCGCCCCACACGGGGAGCAGCAGCCAGCCGTTGGCGGCCTGGTATTCCACGATGTTGGAGAGGTCCAGCGTGCTGTAAATCATCAGCACGGGGATGATGGAGAGGCCCATGCTGATTTCATAGGAGATCATCTGGGCGGAGGAGCGCACGCCGCCCAGGAAGGGGAATTTGGAGTTGGAGGACCAGCCGGCCAGCACCAGCCCGTATACGGAGAGGGAGGAGATGGCGAACATCCAGAGGGGGCCTACGCTGAGGTTGGCCACCGCCATGTTTACGTTGCCGTAGGAGGTGTGGAGGTCGCCGGCAAAGGGGACCACGGCCGCCGTCATCAACGGGGGGGCCAGCACCAGGATGGGGGCGATCCAGAAGTATACGCGGCGCACGAAGGGAGGCGTGAAGTCCTGCTTCAGGAACAGCTTGCCGCCGTCCACCATGGGCTGCACGAGGCCGAAGATCGGAATGTCGCGGTCCAGGCGGAAGAAGCGGCACAGGTTGGCGATTTTGCCGTCGTGGGGAAGGCCGAAGTAGTCCAGCGTCTTTTTAAACGGCAGGTCGGACTTCGCCCCGAAGCGGCGGAAGATGCTCAGCGGGATGCCGGCGCGGTTGGGCCCCACGCGGTCCTGAATCCAGGCGGCCACCCGGCGTTCAATGTACACGCAGACCGGAATGAACAGGATGGTGATGGCGAAGCAGATGACGATTTTGATCAGCAGGGTGATGACGTAGAACCACACAGGGTTGCTGAGCACTTCGTCGCAAAAGGTTAGAATCGAATCAATCATGGCGGATTAACAGGTTGTGTGCGTGTGAAGTGTGATTAGCGGCCCTGGCTTTTTTCATGTTCCACCACGGGAATGGTGACGCCGGTTTCCAGAATGGGCTGGCCCCCGTCTCCGATGGAGCCCCAGGTGACGCCGTTGAGGGCTCCGTATTCCGTGCTCATGACGGTGAGGACGTCCAGGGCAGAGTTGAAGTCTTTCAGCGCGGGGTTGCCGCCCAGCAGAAGGGTGATGTCCCGGAGAATCTGCCAGTCATCCCGGGCGTAGCCCACGGGCTGGATGGCGCGGTTCAGGCGCTGGATGCGGCCCGTGACGTTGATCATCGTCCCGAATTTTTCAGCGTAGGTGACGCCCGGCAGAACCAGGTCCGCATGGCGCGCCGTTTCATTCGCGCTGTGGGCGGTCATGAACAGGTAGTCCAGCTTTTCCAGGTCTTCCGCCGTGAAGCCGGCTTCCGGGGCGGTGAGGTCTTCCCCCAGGGTGAGGATGCCCTTGATGGAGCCGCTGCGCACGCCGTCGCGGATGGCGGCCAGCCTGGAGCCGGGTTCAATGCCCAGCACCAGTTTGGCCCCGTTCGTGTTCGGGTTGCGGTCCGCGGCGATCAGCATGCCGTCGCTTTCTCCCATGCGGGGGACGATGTCCACCATGTCCGTGCCGATTTGCGCGGCCAGGTGGCGGACCATGTAAAGTTCTTCATTGGTCATGCGCCCGGAGGCGATGATGGCGAGCTGGTGCGGGGCGACGCGCTTGACGGCTTCCGTGACGGAGGCCAGGGCGGGTTCCCAGGTGGACGGGCGGTGCGGAGCCCCCGCGTCCGTGCGGATGACGGGCTGGGGAATGCGCGTTTCCGCGTTGATGTATTTGTAGTTCAGGCGGTGGGAGTCCGGCATCCAGCAGGAGTTCACGGCATCGTTCGGGCGCGGGGTGATGCGATATACCTTGTCTTCACGCGTCCAGAGGATGATGTTGGTGCCCGTGCCGCAGTCCACGTCAATGGTCTTGGTTTCCTTCAGGAACCAGACGCGCATCTTGAAGCGGAAGTCCTTGGAGGTGAGGGCGCCCACCGGGCAGAGGTCCACGGTGTTCAGGGAGTAGTTGCTGTCCAGCTCGCGGCCCGGATAGACCGTGATGGCGTTGAAGGTGCCGCGCTGGGCCATCGTGAGCACCTCGTCATGCATGATGTCGCGCATGAAGCGCACGCAGCGGCCGCAGAGCACGCAGCGCTCCTGGTCCAGGTTCACGCGCGGGCCGATGCTCAGGTTCTTGCCCTTCTTGGTCTTCTTTTCCTCATAGCGGCCTTCCACCTGGCCGTAGTCGTTGGAATATTCCTGGAGCTTGCATTCCCCGGCCTGGTCACAGATGGGGCAGTCCAGCGGGTGGCTGGTAAGCAGGAATTCCATCACGCCGCGGCGCGCCTCGCTGGCGAGGGGGCTGTCCGTACGGATGCCCATGTTTTCCGCCACCGTGTTCGCGCAGGAGATGATGGGGCGCGGCATCCACTGGATGCGCTGGGAGCCGTTTTCATCATAGGAGGGAGTCTGGCCCGGAGCCAGCCTGGGCGGCATCCCCTGTTCCACCATGCACATGCGGCAGGAGCCGACGACGGCCAGCTTGGGGTGGTAGCAGAAGCACGGGATGGGCACGCCCACGGAACGGCAGGCGTCAGCAATCCGCGTGCCGCGCGGGAACCGGTGCCACGTTCCGTTGATCTGGACGTTCACCTTGCCTTCCGCGGCGGCAATGTCTTTGGGGAGTTTGGAAGCTTCTTCACTCATGATGACGGATGGGAGGGAAATGGTATTGAAAAGTGGTGTTGCGTTCTGCTGTTAGCGGGTGAGGAAACGGGTTTGTTCCCGGCCTTCCCTGGTGTGGGGCAGGCAGGCGTTGAAGGGGTCCGTCAGGGCCACGAATTCCTCCTTGAACTTGGAGACCATGGCCTGGGTGGGCCAGGAGGCGGCTTCACCGAAGGCGCAGACCGTCTTTCCTTCAATCTGGTTGGCCACTTCAATCAGCAGGTCCACGTCGGACGGGGCGGCCTTGCCTTCCAGAATGCGGGTGCTGAGCTTCATCATCCACGGGCAGCCTTCCCGGCAGGGGGTGCACTGGCCGCAGGATTCATGGGCGTAAAAGCGGTTGATGTTGTTCATGGCCCAGGGCATGGAGCGGGAGTCGTCCATGACGATGACCGCACCGGAGCCGGACATGGAGCCGTGCTGGGAGATGCTGTCCAGGTCCAGCGGAATGTCGAAGAAGGAGATTTTGCCCATGGTGCCGTCCGGGTTCTGCACCTTGTATTCCACATCCGTGCGCATGACCTTGGAGGAGGATCCGCCGGGAATCACGGCCTTGAATTCGCGGCCGTCCCGCGGGCCTCCGCAGACGTCATACAGCAGTTCGCCGAAGGTCATGGAGCCGGAAACGATTTCATAGAACCCCGGGCGTTTCACGTCGCCGGAGACGCCGATGATCCGGGTGCCGGGGGAGCGCCTGGCACCTTCCTGGCTGTAGGCTTCTCCTCCCATGGCGATGACGTGCTTCACCTGGCAGAGGGATTCCACGTTGTTCACGATGGTGGGGCAGCCGTACAGGCCGATGGCGGCCGGGAAGTAGGGGGGCTTGATGCGCGGGTAGGGGCGCTGGCCTTCCAGGGAGTTGAGCAGGGCCGTTTCCTCACCGCAGATGTAGGCGCCCGCGCCGCGGTGCACGTGGATTTCCAGATCGTAGCCGGAACCCTGGATGTTGCGGCCCAGGAAGCCGCGTTCGCGCGCTTCCCGAAGGGCCTTGAGCATGACTTCCGCGGCAATGGGGAATTCCTCCCGCATGTAGATGTAAGCCAGGTGCGCGCCCACCGCGTAGCTGGAGATGACCATTCCTTCAATGAGCTGGTGGGGGTCCTGGTGGACGATGTAGCGGTCCTTGAAGGTGCCGGGTTCGGATTCGTCGCAGTTGCAGACCAGATAGACGGGCTTCGTGTTGTTCGGCGGAATGAAGGTCCACTTCACGCCGGTGGGGAAGCCCGCGCCGCCGCGGCCGCGCAGTCCGGATTTCTTCACCTCGTCAATGACGGCCTTCGGCTCCATGCCGAGCGCCTTTTTCAGTTCCTCATAGCCGCCGTCGGCCAGATAGCAGTCAATGGAAGTGTTCCAGCCTTCGCGGTTGACGTTTTTCAGGATGCGGCGCGTTTCCCTGGGGTGGGGTTCTTTACCGGGAAGATAGGTGATGCTCATGGCGAAAATCTGGTGCGGGGTGGAAAGGGTTAGGCGTTCTGGTGCTTGGCGATCACTTCTTCCAGCAGTTCCGGAGTGACTTTTTCATACAGGAGGTCGTTGACCATCATGTTGGGGCCGAACCCGCAGTTGGCCAGGCATTCCACTCCCTCCACGCTCCACAGGCCGTCCGGGCTGACGCCGATGGGGTGGTGGTGGTCAATGCCGCTCTTGTCAATGCCCAGGCGCGCGCAGATGGCGTCAAAGAGGCTGTCCGCTCCCGCCATGGCGCAGGAAAGGGTGCGGCACACGCGGATGTGGGTTTTGCCGGGGCACATCTGGCGCAGGCCGGGATAGAAGGTGACCACGCCCAGCACGTGGGCGGCGGAGATGTTCAGTTTTTCACCCACCCAGGTGATAGCGTCTGCGCTGATGAAGCCGAATTTTTTCTGGATTTCATGCAGGATGGGAAGCACGGCGGATTTCTGCTTGCCTTCCGGATAATGCGTGACGTATTCGCTGGCGGCGGCGTCAAGCTCCGGCGTTACTTCAAAGGCCGGGTAGAACCGTTCGCCCGGGCTGGGCTGGTGGGCGATAGTGGCGTCGATGGCGTTTTCGGCGTAATCGGACATGGGGAGGAAATTTGGTGTTTGAGTTGGAAAGGAAAAAAGGGGAACGGGTGTTTAGCGGTCGCATTCGCCCATCACGAAGTCGAAGGAGCCGAGAATGGCCGGAACGTCGGAAACCAGGTGGCCTTTCAGCAGTTCCGGCAGGATGGACAGGTTGCAGAAGGAGGGGGAGCGCATGCGCAGGCGGTTGGGAAGGCCGCCGCCCTTGGAGTCCAGGAAGAAGCCCAGCTCGCCCTTCGGGTTTTCCGCGGCAAAGTAAACCTGCCCGGCGGGGGCGTTCACGCCCATGGTGGTAGTCATGAACTGGCGGATCAGGGATTCCATGTCCGTCATGACCTTTTTCTTTTCAGGCAGCGTGCCCTTGGTGTCCACCATGTTGATGGGGCCGTCCGGCATGGTTTCAATGACCTGGCGGATGATGCGCAGGGACTGGCGCATTTCTTCAATGCGCACGGTAAAGCGGTCGTAGCAGTCGCCGTGTTCACCCACGGGAACGTCGAATTCGTAGTTCTCGTAGCCCAGGTAGGGGTTGGTCTTGCGCAGGTCGCGCTTGACGCCGCTGGCGCGCAGGTTGGCTCCGGTAATGGCCCAGGATAACGCCTTTTCACGGCTGATGACGCCCACGCCCTGAAGGCGGTCAATGAAGATTTTGTTCTTGAGCAGCAGGGCTTCCGTTTCATCCAGGGTCTTGCCCGCTTCGTCACAGAAGACGAGCACTTCCTTCAGCATTTCATTGGAAACGTCGCGCGTCTGGCCGCCGATGCGGGTGTAGGAGGAAGTGAAGCGCGCTCCGGTGAGCTGTTCGTAAAAGTTATGGATTTTTTCACGTTCCTCATAGCAGTACAGGAACACGGTCATGGCGCCTACGTCCATGCCGTACACGCCGACGCCCAGGATATGGGAGGAAAAGCGGGAAAGCTCCAGGGCCAGCACGCGCAGGGCCTGCCCGCGGGGCGGCAGTTCCCAGCCCAGCAGTTTTTCCACCGCGCAGGCATAGGCGATGTTGTTGGAAAGAGGAGCCAGGTAGTCGAAGCGGTCGGTGTAGGGGACGAACTGGTTGTACTGGATGGTCTCCCCGATCTTTTCCATGCCGCGGTGCAGGTGGCCCACCACCGGATCGCAGCTAATGATCTCTTCACCATCGAGTTCCAGCACCAGCCTCAGCACGCCGTGGGTGGCGGGGTGGGAGGGGCCCACGTTCAGGGTCATCGTTTCTCCGAGCGGTTCGGATGTATTGGTGAGATAGTCTGCGTTAGCGGCTGTATCTGCAATGGCGAAAGTTTTAGTGCTCGTCTTCATGTGGATGTCCGTGCCTGGCTGAACCTGATAATGGTGCCGAATGATTATGCCACTTCACACCATGCGGGCAAGCCAAATGTCAGTTTTTTTGGCATTCCGGGGGTGCTTTCCACGTTGAGGCGGAAGTCTCCTCAACTTATGAATGTTAGGCTATTCTAACATTGAGTCCCTATGCGGGAGAGGGGGAAGGGGAGGAGGAATGCATTTGGAATCCCATGCCGTCTGCAACGGCAGGAAAAACATGAACCGGGAATATATTTTCTGGACGGAGGATTCCATGTCCGGGAAGAGAGGGCGGCGGATTTTCCGGCATAAAATTTTCCGCAGGAAAACGGAGAGGGTATTGATGATTTTCTTCGTTCCCTCATGTTTTGCAAAAGGTGCAGGTGCTTGCTGACGGCAGGGTGTTAAGGGAAAAATACGGGGAGGAGCATATTTCCTGGTTTTTTCTAGATGGGCAAGATGGAAGGAAGGCTGTCCGGGAGCCCCGCAGGCCTCTGCGGCAACTGGAAAAAACTTGGCGTCAGCGAACGAATATCAAAAAGCGCGGCTTCTGGCCGCACATGCCCCCAGTTGCCGCAAGGGCTTGCGGCGCTCCATTCAGTTTGATGGAAAGAGCCCTGGTTTCTCAGTGGTTTCGGGACTTACGGTTTTTGGGAGCTTTTTCCACCATACTGCGGAAGGGAGAGTGCCTTCTCTTATTTTCGTCCGGAGTTTTTACAAGGGGCGGGATTCCTTTGTTCCCAGGAAGGAGTTTATGGAGAAAAACATGGGAGAAGGGCATATTCCCCGGCGTTTCAAATTGTCCCGTTGGAAAAGCAGGCGCCCTTTCAGGATTCTGGAAGGGCGGCGCGCTTCATCACCGGTATGAAAGCCTCCGGTTGCCCGTTTATCCGGGCTCCGGCGGGATGATGGCTGCGATGGCAGCCGGGGATTATTTGACTACATTCCGGGGAATGAAGTGCATTTCCTGCTCCGCGATGCCGAATTGCCAGGTGGCCGTCTGCCACAGGTTGGCGGAGAGGTTTTTCCAGCGGACCTGGACGGTTACGGGGCTGAGGCGCAGGGGGCGGGAAGGCGTCCATTTCAGGATTTTTTCCTTGGGGTCATACTGGGCATTCACCAGGCCGAAGCCGGAAACGCGCATTTCCACCTGTTTGGGATCGAAGGCTGGTTCACGGGCCAGGGAAATGGAGATGTCCGGGTTCTGGTTTTTCACCACGGTATTGGCCGCCGGGTAGACGGGCTGGGTCGGGGCCGGATAGGAATTCAGGCTGTTCCCGCTGCTGCTATTGTTGCCGGGGGTGGCCGACGGCGTTTCCGGAGCGGCGGGGACGTTGAAATTCAGGGCTCTGGTGAAGGTTTTGGGGTCCTTGCCGAAGACCATGTAGCGGTGAACCCGCCAGCGGTCCGTGTCCTTGGTTACTTTCTTGGGAATCACCGTGAAGGCCGCCTGGAACCCGGCTTCCTCCGCCTTGGTGATCATGTCCGGCAGGACGAATCCGCCCGGGTAGCAGTAGGCTTCCACAGCGGAACCGGGGAACTTTTCCTGGAGGATTTTCCGGGAATTGCTTATTTCCGCCGTTGCCAGGTCCAGTACCGCCTGGGTTCCTTTCCGCTGGGCGGCGCGCCATGATCTGGGGTACAGATGGCTGACGGAGTGGCTGCCCAGCGTGGCGCCGTTATCCAGCATTTCCTGAATCTGGCCATGGCTCATGGCGGAACCGCGGCCCGTGATGAATTTGGTGTACGGGAAAACGGTGAAGGGGAATCCCGTCTCTTTCAGAATGGGGTAGGCGTCCGTGTAAACGCTCTTCCAGCCGTCGTCAATGGTGATCATCACGCATTTGGCGGGAAGCTGCCTGCTTCCCAGTTTCCATTCCAGGAATTCCTTCATGGAAATGACGGGCACGCCGCTGGCCTTCAGGGCCTGCATCTGGGCGCGGAACACGTCCGTATTCATGCGCATTTCCGTAGCGGGAAGGGTACGGCTGAAATCATGGTAGCCCAGAATGGCCACGCGAGTCTCATGCTGGGGAACCGGAACGGGGGAAAAGGCCGTGGGGGGAATGACGGAGGCCGGTCCCGCGGGCTGCACCGGGGCATGCAGGTTCGTTTCCCCGGGAATCGGCTCCGCGTTCGGGATGGGCTCCGCCTGAGGGATGGAGGAAACCGTTTCTCCGGGAATGGGTTCCGCCATGGGAATGTTTTCATTCCTGCGGTTGGCTTCAATCAGTTCCCTGACGGGGACAACGCCGGCGGCGGGATCCCCCTTGATGGTGCCGCCGATGACCGGTCCGGGCGCGAGGGGAAGGAGAGTGGCGGGCGGCAGGTCGGGCGGAAGCTCCGCGCACGCGACACCGGCTGCAATCAAGAAAATGGAAAGGAGGCCTGGGGCGGAGCGCATACCTGCAACTACTATTTTTAAGTTTCCTGTTCAACCTTAAACTCAGGCAGGCATGACAGCCTTTTCCCTGCGGTGCGCGCTCCTTTTCAGGTCCGTGCGGGTTTTTCCCGCCTGAACGCGTTCCCGTTAAAAAGCATGCAGACTCATTTTCCGCTCGCGGAAGAAAGGGGAGGTGTTTAGTCTGTCCGCAGACATGAGCTGTATTTGTCATTTCTTCAAAGTTCTGGCGCGCCGTGCGGGTCTGCTCACTACCGTGGCTGGCGCCGCCCTTTTCCTGGGGGCTCCTGCCGGTGAAGCTTCGGTCCGCGAGGCGGAACCTGCCTATCCCGCTACGGAAGTGGGGGGGGAATCACAGTACAGCCATTTTCCCATTCCCCTGAACCAGTACAAGCCCGCGCCGCCGGATGCCAGCCTGTCCCAGGTGCTCACGGAGCGCAACAAGCAGTCCGGCGGGTTCAACCTGGCCGTGACGCTCGTTTTCCTGGGGGCCATTATCCATACGTTCCTGGCCGGGCGGTTTGAACGCTATTCCCACAAGCTGGCCCTGCGCTACAAGGAGAAGCTCAAGGAAACCAATTTCCGCGTGATGCATCCGGAAGAACGGCTTCCGGTTTCCTTCGCCTCCGCCATTTTCCATTTCCTGGGGGAAGTGGAAGCCGTGTTCGGCATCTGGATCATCCCCTTCATGTTCGTGTGCTGGAAGTATTATTCCTTTGAGGATTTCTCGGCCTATTTGAATTACGACTGCTCCTTCACGGAGCCCATGTTCGTGATGATCATCATGATCATCGCCTCTTCCCGGCCCATCTTCAAGCTGGCGGAATCCGTAGTCAACTGCGGCGCCAAGCTTGGAAAATCCTCGCCCGGGGCCTGGTGGATTTCTGTGATGACCCTCGCGCCCCTGCTCGGTTCCCTGATTACGGAACCTGCCGCCATGACGATTGGCGCCCTGATCCTGAGCAAGAAGTTTTACGACCTCAAGCCGAAGAAGACCCTGATGTATGCAACGCTGGGGCTGCTTTTCGTGAATATTTCCATCGGTGGCACCCTGACGCATTTTGCCGCACCCCCCGTGGTGATGGTGGCGGAAAAGTGGGACTGGGGCCTTGCGCACATGATCCAGCACTTCGGCTGGAAGGCCGTTTCAGCCATCATCATCTCCAACCTGGCCTACTTTTTCCTCTTCCGCAAGGAATTCGCCCGCCTGGCTACCCAGCAGCGCGAGTTCAACGAGTTTGACGACGCCGTTCCCCAGTCCTGGGAAGACCGCAATGACAAGATACCGGTGTGGGTGACGCTGGCGCACGTCTGCTTCCTGACCTGGACGGTTCTCTTCGCCCATGAGCCGGTCATGTTCATCGGCAGCTTCCTCTTCTTCATTGGCTTTACGGTGGCTACCCCGCAGTACCAGAATCAGATGTCCCTGCGCGTTCCCATGATGGTGGGCTTCTTCCTGGCGGGACTGGTCATTCTGGGCGGCGTCCAGGCCTGGTGGCTGGAACCGGTGCTGATGCGGCTGGGGGACTACGCCATGATCGGGGCCACGCTGCTGACGGCGTTCAACGACAATGCCGCCGTCACCTTCCTGGCGTCCACGGTTCCCAACCTGCCGGAAGCCGTCAAATACTCCGTGGTGGCCGGCGCCGTGACGGGCGG
>OGQK01000521.1_pt1 | contig 24529 bp, 24 predicted proteins | sample 1553221 | NCBI WGS metagenome assembly OGQK01 (sample SAMEA2579996, study PRJEB22360) | human gut metagenome | biome: human gut; feature: human-associated habitat; material: faeces | place: Denmark | collected 2008/2010 | reverse complement strand
AAGCGCGTTACTGTGAACGGAGTGAACAGTAACCCTAAAAATAGTTATACAAATTAAAGAAGCATTTTGACAAAACAGTCCTCGTCGGTTTATAATAAACTCTGTATGAAAATTTTTGCTGATGTCTTACAAAAATATAGCAGCAAAAGCGGAGGGAAATCATATGAAACAAGAGAAAAAACAGCCTGGCAGATTAAAGATGCTTGCAGGCTATTATAAACCATATAAGGGACTGTTTTTTGCAGATCTTTTTTTTGCATTCCTTGGGGCAGCAGTGACACTTGTCATTCCACTGATGGTTCGTTATATTATGAATTCCATAAGTGAAATGTCAGCGGATGAAGCGAAGACCATGATTTTGAAAATCGGGGTGGGAATGCTGGTACTGATCCTGGTGCAGCTTGGAAGCCGTTATTTTATTACCTATTATGGACATATGATGGGCGCTTATATTGAGCATGATATGCGAAACGAGATATTCAGCCATTACCAGAAGCTCTCTTTTGCATTTTATGATAATCAGAAGGTCGGCCAGCTTCTTTCCAGGATCACAAGTGATCTTTTTGATATTACAGAGCTTCTCCACCATGGACCGGAGGATATTCTGATCTCAGTGATCAAGCTGTTCGGAGCACTGATCATTCTTATGAATGTGAAGCCGCAGATGGCGCTGCTGTGCTTCGCAGTTGTAATTATTATGCTGATCTATGCACTGATTTATAATAAAAAGATGAAAAGTGCATTTAAGGAAAACCGTGTGCGCATGGGCGAGATCAACAGCCAGATCGAGGACAGTCTTTCCGGAATCCGTGTGGTAAAATCTTTTGGAAATGAGAAGCGCGAGATTGAGAAATTCCGTAAAGGAAATGAGCGTTTTGTGGATTCCAAGCGTGTGACTTACCGCTATATGGCAGGTTATCATGCAGGCATGGATGCGTTTACCACGCTGATCACAGTTACTGCACTGGTTTCCGGAGCCATGTTCCTGGCGGCAGGAGATTTAAGCGCCACAGATCTTGTGACCTTCCTTTTGTATATTAACAATTTTACAGAGCCGGTTACCAAGCTGGTAAACTTTACCGAGCAGTTCCAGAACGGCTACAGTGGTTATGACCGCTTCCTGGAAATGATGTCCATTGCGCCGGATATTGAGGATGCGCCGGATGCAGTTTCTATGGATCATGTAAAAGGAGATATCCGCTTCGAGAATGTTTCTTTCCACTATGAAGACCACAATGAAAAAGTACTTTCCAACGTAAATCTGGAGGTAAAGCCCGGTGACTATGTTGCCCTTGTAGGCACTTCCGGAGCTGGAAAGACTACCCTTTGCAGCCTGATCCCCAGATTTTATGATGTTTCATCCGGTGCCATTTATCTGGATGGAAAAGATATCCGAAAGATCAAACTGAAGGATCTTCGTAATCAGATTGGCATTGTGCAGCAGGATGTATACCTGTTTGCAGGAAACATTATGGAAAATATCCGGTATGGCCGTCCGGACGCTACCGATGAGGAAGTTATCCGCGCAGCCAAGCTTGCCAATGCCCACGACTTTATCATGGAAATGCCGGATAACTATGGCACAGACATTGGACAGCGCGGCGTGAAGCTTTCCGGAGGACAGAAACAGCGTCTTTCCATTGCGAGAGCTTTTCTGAAGAATCCGCCGATCCTGATTTTTGATGAGGCAACATCCGCCCTGGATAACGAAAGTGAGAAGGTAGTGCAGCAATCTCTGGAACGTCTTGCCAAAGACCGAACCACCTTTGTGATCGCCCATCGTCTTTCCACGATCCGCAATGCCAGAAGGATCCTGGTGCTGACCGAAGATGGAATTGCAGAAGAAGGTACACATCAGGAGCTGATGGAGAAGGACGGCGTATATGCGAAACTTTGCAAAGCCGGATTGTGATCGTAAACAGCAATTATATGCGAAAGGATGAATTGCAGAATGAAAGAAATAAGAACCGAAGACGCAGTGGGCCAGATCCTCTGCCATGATATTACACAGATTATAAAGGATGAGAAGAAAGGCGTTCTGTTTTCCAAAGGACATATTGTGAAAGAAGAGGACATTCCGCTGCTCCTTTCTGTTGGAAAAGAACATCTTTTTGTGTGGGAAAAGAAAGAAGGCATTCTTCATGAAAATGAGGGCGCTGATATCTTGTATAAAATCTGTGCAGGAGATTCCATGCATGGAACTGATGTGAAAGAAGGCAAGATCGAACTGGTAGCAGACGAGGATGGAGTTCTGAAAATCCGCAGAGATGCCCTTCTGGCAGTGAATTCTCTGGGGGAGATGATGATCGCTTCCCGCCACGGGGACTTCCCGGTAAAAAAAGGAGATAAACTGGCTGGCACCAGGATCATCCCTCTTGTAATCGAAAAAGAAAAAATGGACAAAGCTGTGGAAGCTGCTGGACCGGAACCGATTTTTTCCATTCTTCCCTATCACCTCAAAAAAGTTGGGATCGTTACAACTGGAAGCGAGGTAAAAAAAGGTCTGATTCAGGATACCTTTACCCCTGTATTAAAAGAAAAGCTTTCCGAGTACCCCACTGAGGTGATCGGTCAGACGACTCCGGGAGATGACAAGGCACAGATCACAGCCGACATTATGGAATTTATTAACCAGGGTGCAGATATGGTAGTCTGCAGCGGCGGCATGAGTGTAGATCCAGATGACCGTACACCTGGAGGAATCCGTGATACAGGAGCCAGAGTTGTTACTTACGGTGCACCGGTACTGCCAGGAGCCATGCTTCTCATCGCTTACTATGAGAAAGAGGGAAAACGCATCCCGATCCTTGGCCTTCCCGGATGTGTCATGTATGCGAAGCGCACTGTATTTGACCTGGTTCTGCCAAGAATCATGGCAGACGATGAAATTTTCCCGGAAGAAGTTGCTGCATACGGAGAAGGCGGTCTCTGCCTGAACTGCAAAGTCTGTACTTTCCCCAACTGTGGATTTGGAAAGTAAGCTCTGGAAATTACAAAGTATTTAAGGAGATTTATGGAAAAATTTCGAACTGCAACCTATGAAGTCCATAACCCGAAAATAAAAAAAAGCGTGCGCTTTGCTGTTCTTGCAGACCTTCACGGAAGCATTTTCGGCGAAGAGAACAATACTTTGCTGAAAAAAATCCAGGAATATGCCCCTGATGCCATTCTTCTTGCCGGAGACATGGTGGTTCGGATGGATCCTTCCACCCTGGAAACCGCCAGGAAGCTGCTTTGTACATTGGCGAAGAACTTTCCTATTTTTTACGCCATGGGAAATCACGAAACCAAAATGAAGGCCAAAGAGCACATTTATCGGAATGAGTATCTGGAATATCAGGCAGAATTGAAACAAAAAGGAATCTGTTTCCTGGCAAATGAGAAGAACAAAGTTGTTCTGGCTGGCAATTCCTTTGTGGTAAATGGACTGGAACTTCCACTGGAATACTATCATAAGCCTTTTTCCCCGAAGCTCACTTCTGAAAAAATGGAAGAGCTTATGGGAAAGCCAGATCCGGAGGCCATAAATATTCTGCTTGCCCATAACCCCAAATATGGCAGAACCTATTTCCGCTGGGGTGCAGACCTGATCCTGTCTGGACATTACCATGGCGGTGTGCTCCGTTTTTCCAGACATGTGGGAGCCATCAGCTCTCAGTTTATACCTTTTCCCAAATACTGTTGCGGCGATTTTTACAAAAATGGCAAATGTATGATCGTAAGTGCAGGTCTTGGGGAACACACAGTGCCTCTTCGGATCCATAATCCAAGAGAGCTGATTTTTATAGAAATGAAACCGTAAGGGAGAGAGGAAAGCGCATGGCAATTCCCGTAAAACTGAATGTTTTTGAAGGACCGCTTGATCTGCTCCTTCACCTTATTGATAAAAATAAAATTGATATTTATGATATACCGATTGTGGAGATTACGGATCAGTACATGGAATACATTCACGCTATGGAAAAAGAAGACCTTGGTATTATGAGTGAGTTTATGGTCATGGCCGCTACGCTTCTGGATATCAAGTGCCGGATGCTTCTTCCAAAAGAGATCAATGAAGAAGGAGAAGAAGAGGATCCCAGAGCGGAGCTGGTTCAGAAACTTCTGGAATATAAGATGTATAAATATATGTCTTATGAGCTGAAGGACAAGATGGACGATGCCAGCGGCGTCTATTTCCGTGAGCCGGATGTGCCCAGGGAGGTGCTTCAGTACCGGGAACCAGTGGATCCCTCAGAACTTCTGGCTGGTCTTACTCTTGAGAAGTTAAACGCCATTTACCAGTCGATCATCAGGCGGCAGGACGACAGACGGGACCCTATCCGAAGCCAGTTTGGAAAAATCGAGAAGGAAGAAGTCAGTCTTTCTGATAAAATGCTGGAGATGAAAGAATTTGCAAAGACTCACAGGAAATTCAGCTTTCGGGACCTGTTGAAAAAGCAGTGCTCCAAAGTAACAGGTAATCGTTACCTTCCTTTCTGTTCTGGAACTGATAAAAATGGGACACATTCATGTGGTTCAGGAAGAGATCTTTGATGACATCCAGATCAATGTTGTGACGGAGCCAGAAACCTGGAAGAATCTGACAGAGTTTGCAGAGGAAGAAGGATAGTATATGGAAATTAAACGATTAGAAGGTGCCGTTGAGGCAATTCTGTTTGCGATGGGTGAATCTGTGGAATTAGGTCAGATTGCGAAAGCAATTCAGCAGGATAAGCCGACTACAGAAAAATTACTCCATAATCTGATGGATAAATATAAGGATGAGGGAAGGGGAATCCAGATCATTGAGCTGGAAGGCTCTTATCAGCTGTGCACCAAACGGGATTACTATGGCTGTCTGATCCGGATTGCCATGCAGCCTAAGAAACCTGCCCTTACAGATGTTATGCTGGAAACGCTGTCTATTATTGCCTATAAGCAGCCTGTGACAAAAGCTGAGATTGAAAAGATCCGGGGAGTAAAAAGCGATCATGCAGTAAATAAGCTGGTTGAGTATAATCTGGTAAAGGAGCTTGGACGTCTTGATGCACCTGGACGGCCGATCCTTTTCGGCACTACAGAAGAATTTCTTCGCACATTTGGTGTGCAGGGTCTGGAAGAGCTGCCGGCTGTGGATCCGGTAAAAATGGCGGATTTTAAGGCTGAGGCCGAAGAGGAAGTACAGCTGAAGCTGGATATATAAGACAGGACAAGTAAGCCACAGATAAACTGCAGACGATATAACAGAACAAGTAAGCCGCGGATAAACTGCAGACAATGAAACAGGACAAGTAAGCCGCAGATAAACTGCAGGCGATAAGACAGGAGAGAAAAAATGCCCACAACATATGCACATGATTTGTTTGGTCAGAAAGTATACAGACAATTGCCCGATCAAGTGAAAGAAATTATTCGGAAAAACGGTGAACTGTATCGGATCGGTCTTCACGGACCGGATATTTTCTTCTATTATTTTATTTTTAAGAATCACGTAAGCAGTGTAGGATACCGTATGCACAAAGAAAAAGCCCGGGCTTTTTTTACCCAGGGAATGGCGCAGGTCAGAGAGACTGGTGATGAGGCACTTCTTGCCTATCTTCTTGGCTTTGGCTGTCATTATCTTCTGGACTCTTCCTGTCATCCTTTTGTAAATGAAATGAATGATAAGGGCAGGATTTCCCACAGCCTTCTGGAAATTGAATTTGACCGCTTCCTTATGGAAGAAAATGGAAAAAATCCATATGCCTTTTATCCTTCTGATTGTATCAAAGCAAAACGCAAAAATGCAGCGGAAATCCACAAGGCTTTTCCTCTTGTAAAAACAGGAGATATTCTTCTGAGCCTTAAACTGATGAAATTTATGACAAATCTGCTGGTATGTGACGATGGCGGGACAAGACGGGCGCGCTTGTCGAAGCTTTCCAGCCTTGGAGGAAGAAGAGCACAGTCTGCTTTGATCGATCACTATATGATGGCTCAGCCGGCAGGTGGCAGCAGGGAACCTGTGGAACAGCTGAATACATTGTTTGAAAAAGAGGTGAAAGAGGCACCGGCAGAATTGTTGGAGCTGTATCAGCTTTCCCAGGAGGACAGGCTGTTGTCTGAGCGATGGGATCTGACTTACAATGGTTAGCTGTGATATACAAATTGAAAATTGAACCAATTTCAGGGACAGGTATTTCTGTAAGATACCTGTTCTTTTTATCAGGTAAAACTTGTAGAGTGAGCTTTGCATAGTTTGGGACAGGTTCGCGTAAAATACTATAAACGGAATGTGGGGTGGACTATGAAAAGCAGATACAGATTCTTTTGTCTTACACTGACTTTTGTACTTGTTTTATGCACTGCTGGCCAGGTGTCAGGAAGCACTGGCACAGACGAAAAAAAGGCTGTCAGCTCCATTGTGCAGATGATACCGGCAGCTGTTGATATGAAAGAAACAGACGGACCTGGAAATCTCTATGCCTTATCAGCAGTTCTTATGGATGGGGATTCTGGCCGGGTACTGTACGAAAAAGAGGGCTATATAGCTCGTCCGAATGCCAGTACCACAAAGGTAATGACCTGTATCCTTGCCTTGGAGAAGGGCTCCGGTGATGATTATGTAATGGTGTCAGAAAATGCGGCCTCTCAACCAGAAGTAAAGCTGAATTTAAAGGAAGGGGAGCAGTATTACCTGGAAGATCTTCTTTATTCTTTAATGTTGAAAAGCCATAATGATACGGCCGTGGCAATTGCTGAACACATTGGCGGTTCTGTGGAAGGGTTTGCAAAAATGATGAATGCAAAAGCAAAGGAGATTGGCTGCACGAACACTCATTTTGTTACGCCGAACGGTCTTGACAGTGCAGATGCAGGAGGCATTCATCAGACTACCGCAAGAGATCTGGCTTTGATCATGAGCTATGCGGTGAAAAATAAAGCATTTCTTCATATTACACAGACCAGGGATTATTCTTTTTCTGATATTTCAGGAAAACGTCAGTTTTCTGTCCATAATGCAAATGCATTTCTTGATATGACTCCGGACGCCATTTCAGGAAAAACAGGTTTTACAGGAAATGCGGGTTATTGTTATGTGGCAGGCCTGTGAAAATGAGGAAAGAAAATTTATTATTTCCCTTCTTGGCTGCGGCTGGCCGAATAATAAGACATATAAATGGAAAGATGCCATGAAACTGCTGGAATATGGCAAAGCAAATTTTCACAAGGAAACCTACTGGCAGGAGCCGGAGATTCCGGCTATACCAGTAAAGGATGGGACTGACGAAAGCAGCGGGAAAGAATCTGGTAAAGAAAACCAGGAAAATTCCGGGAAAATTTTCACAGAAATCGGGACAGGTTTCGCAGATGCATATATAAATGGACAGATCCAGGCATCCGATTCTGACAAAAAGAAGCAGATCCTTCTGAAAGAAGGGGAAAAGATTACCTGTCGTCTGCGTATTGAGAAAAATTTGACAGCGCCTGTGAAAAAGGGGCAGAAAATTGGTCAGGTCACTTTTAGCCTTGGAGAACTTGTCCTGGATAACTATTTTGTGACAGCAGATCGCAATATCGTCAAAATCACCTATTTATGGTGTGCAAACAAGGTGTTTCATGACTTTTTTCACTAAAAAGCCTGACGGAATATGTATGATATATAAAAAAATCCCCCGAAAATCGAGGGATTTTTTTGCATAAAAACACGGAAAACTATTGAAAAATTGTGTGAAAAAATGTACAATTAGAATCGGCAGAATTTTTGGTTATACTTTTAAATTATTATAAAATGGAGGGCAAGAAAGAATGAGTAACGCAACACAAAGTTTAGCGGGCACAAGAATCACTTCTTTGCTTGACGCGAACAGTTTTGTTGAGATCGGCCAAAGTGTAACAGCCAGAAATACAGATTTCAACATGACTGAAAAAAAAGCACCTTCAGACGGTGTTATTACCGGATATGGTGTAATCGATGGAAATCTGGTGTATGTGTACAGCCAGGATGTTTCCGTACTGAACGGAACAGTTGGTGAAATGCATGCCAAGAAGATTACCAGACTTTATGATATGGCTATGAAGACCGGTGCTCCGGTGATCGGCCTGATCGATTGTGCAGGTCTCCGTCTTCAGGAGGCAACTGACGCATTGGAAGCATTCGGTGAAATTTATATGAAACAGACTCTGGCATCCGGACTGATTCCACAGATCACAGGTATCTTCGGTACCTGCGGTGGTGGTATGGCACTTGTACCGGCACTGACAGACTTCACATTTGTTGAAGAGAAGAAAGGCAAACTGTTTGTAAACACCCCGAACGCCCTTGAAGGCAATCACGTTTCCAAATGTGACACATCCTCTGCCAGATTCCAGAGCGAAGAGACAGGTCTTGTAGACGGAATCGGTACTGAGGACGAGATCCTTGGTAAAATCCGTGAACTCGTAACATATCTGCCATCTAACTGCGAAGACACTGATTCTTACATGGAGTGCACAGACGACCTGAACCGTGTATGCGAGGATATTGAGAACTGCACAGGCGACACAGCCATTGCACTTTCCAGAATCGCTGATAACGGACAGTTCTTCGAGGTAAAAGCTGACTACGGCAAGAGTGTTGCTGTTGGATTTATCAGACTGAACGGCGCTACCGTTGGTGCTGTTGCAAACAGAAGCGAGAGCTATGATGTAGAAGGCAAAAAGGTATGGGAGTCTGATGGTACCCTTAGTGCACGCGGTGCAAGAAAAGCAGCAGAGTTCGTAAAATTCTGTGACGCTTTCGAGATCCCGGTACTTACTCTTACAAATGTAAACGGCTTTAAGGCTACTGTATGTGGCGAGAAGATGATGGCGAAATCTGTCGGAGCACTGGTTCATGCATTTGCAGACGCTACTGTTCCGAAGGTTAACGTTGTGATCGGCAAAGCATTTGGAACCGCTTACACAGCTATGAACAGCAAAGCAATCGGTGCAGACATGGTATACGCATGGGAGAACGCAGAGATCGGTATGATGGATGCAGACCTTGCAGCCAAGATCATGTATGCAGGCGATGACGCAGCAGCTCTTACTGAGAAAGCAGCTGAGTACAGAGAACTTCAGAACTCTGTTTCCTCTGCAGCAGCAAGAGGATATGTTGACACCATTATCAGCCCGGCTGATACAAGAAAATATGTGATCGGTGCATTTGAAATGCTGTTCACAAAAAGGGAAGAACGTCCGTCCAAGAAACACGGCACGGTCTAAGCGAGGTGGAGCATATGAAACAGATTTTTAAGAAAGTATCCTCCCTTTGCACAGTACTTCTCATGATGGCAGTTCTCACTCTTACCGGAGTATCCTCCGTATGGGCAGCTGATGAGGTTGATGACACGGTAAAGCAGACCCTGGTCACTACCGCTGAGGGACTTACCGATACCATCATTGCTCTCAGTGATGAAGATATTGAGAATTATACCAAGTCATCTGATGAGTTTACTGTTGGAGCAATGACTGCATGGGCAGGCTCCAAGGATGAAGTTGGGGCTTTAAAGGAGAGAACCGGAGAGACAGAGGTGAAGGCTTCTGACGATGGATATACCGTTACTGTACCGGTCTCCTTCGAGAAAGCAGATGCAAATTTCGTTTATATTTTCGATGCTTCTACAGGAACACCTACATCCCTTACTGTTGATGTACAGTATTCCATGGCTGAGACCTTAAGAAGAGCTGTTATGAATACTATCATGGGTATTGCAATCGTATTCATCGTTCTTATTTTCCTGAGCTTCCTGATCTATCTGTTCAGATTCATCCCGAATCCGGAAGCAAAGAAAAAAGCTCAGGCTGCAGCAGCCCCTGCCCCTGCACCGGTGGCAGCACCAGTGGAAGCTGCAGAAGCAGACGATACAGAACTGATCGCGGTTATCGCAGCAGCAATTGCAGCAGCTGAGGGAACCACTACAGATGGATTCGTTGTTCGTTCCATCCGCAAAATCAATCGTAAAAAGAGATAAATACAGGAGGATCCTAAAATGAAAAGTTATACAATTACAGTAAACGGAAATGTATATGATGTAACTGTTGAAGAGAACGGAGCAGGCACAGCACCTGCAGCAGCACCTAAGGCAGCTCCAAAGGCAGCGCCGAAAGCAGCAGCACCTGCAGCTGGAAATGCCGGAAGCATTGAAGTAAAAGCAGGAGCAGCCGGAAAAGTATTTAAGCTGGAAGCAAATCCTGGTACAGCCGTTAAGAGAGGCGATACCATCTTAGTATTAGAGGTAATGAAAATGGAGACTCCGGTTGTTGCACCACAGGATGGAACTGTTGCAAGCATTGAAGTTGCAGTTGGAGACCATATTGAAGCAGGTGCATTACTTGCAACCATGAATTAAGAAAGCCAGGAGGATTAATTATGAGTTACGTAGGAGAAACAATGTCAAACCTCCTGCACCAGACAGCATTTTTGAATCTGACATGGGGCAACTTTGTCATGATTGCCGTAGCATTTTTATTCCTGTTTCTGGCAATCAAGAAAGAATATGAGCCATTACTGTTAGTTCCGATTGCATTTGGTATGCTGCTGGTAAATATCTATCCGGATATCATTATCAGCCCGGAAGAGGCAAGTAACGGTGTAGGTGGTTTGTTACACTATTTTTATATCTTAGATGAGTGGTCAATATTACCGTCTCTGATTTTCCTTGGAGTTGGAGCAATGACAGACTTTGGACCGTTGATTGCGAATCCAATCAGTTTCCTGCTTGGAGCAGCAGCACAGTTCGGTATTTTCTCAGCTTACTTCCTTGCAATCCTGATGGGATTCAATGATAAGTCAGCAGCCGCAGTATCCATCATCGGTGGAGCCGACGGTCCGACTTCCATTTTCCTTGCAGGAAAACTTGGACAGACAGGTCTGTTAGGACCAATTGCGGTGGCAGCATATTCCTATATGGCATTAGTGCCGATCATTCAGCCACCTGTTATGAAATTATTCACAACGAAAAAAGAACGTGCGATTAAAATGGAGAACTTAAGACCTGTTTCTAAATTAGAAAGAATCTTATTCCCTGTTATCGTTACGACAATTGTATGTTTAATTCTTCCTACCACAGCACCATTAGTTGGTATGCTGATGTTAGGTAACCTGTTCCGTGAGTCCGGAGTAGTACGTCAGTTAACAGATACAGCATCCAATGCATTAATGTATATCGTTGTTATCTTACTGGGTACTTCCGTAGGAGCTACCACAAGTGCAGAGGCATTCTTAAATATCACAACAATCAAGATTGTTGTTCTCGGACTTGTAGCTTTCGTATTTGGTACAGCAGCAGGTGTACTCTTCGGTAAAGTATTATGCTGGGTTACAAAAGGTAAGATTAATCCACTGATTGGTTCTGCCGGTGTATCCGCAGTACCTATGGCTGCTCGTGTATCTCAGAAGGTTGGAGCAGAAGAGGACCCAACGAACTTTTTACTTATGCATGCAATGGGACCAAACGTTGCCGGAGTTATCGGTACAGCAGTAGCTGCCGGTGTATTTATGGCAATCTTTGGAATATAGGAGGAGAAAATCATGGCAGAAGTGACCAAAAAACCATTAAAAATTACAGAGACTGTCCTGCGTGATGCACACCAGTCTTTGATTGCAACCAGAATGACTACTGAGCAGATGCTTCCAATCGTAGATAAGATGGATCAGGTTGGTTATCATGCAGTAGAATGCTGGGGTGGTGCAACATTTGATGCATCCCTCCGTTTCTTAAAAGAAGATCCATGGGATCGTCTTAGAAAATTAAGAGATGGATTTAAAAATACAAAATTACAGATGTTATTCCGTGGACAGAATATCTTAGGATATCGTCCATATGCAGATGATGTAGTAGAGTATTTCGTACAGAAATCTATTGCAAACGGAATTGATATCATCCGTATTTTCGATTGTTTAAATGATATCCGTAACTTACAGACTGCTGTTACTGCTTGTAACAAAGAAAAAGGTCATGCACAGGTTGCACTTTCCTATACCTTAGGAGATGCTTATACCTTAGATTACTGGATGGATATGGCAAAGAAAGTAGAAGATATGGGAGCTGATTCCTTATGTATTAAGGATATGGCGGGACTGTTAGTACCTACCAAAGCAACCGAGTTAGTACAGGCATTAAAAGATGCAACTTCACTCCCGATTGAGCTTCATACACACTATACATCCGGTGTAGCTTCCATGACTTATATGAAGGCTGTAGAAGCAGGATGTGACATCATTGATACTGCAATGTCTCCATTTGCACTGGGAACATCCCAGCCGGCAACAGAGGTTATGGTAGAAGCATTCAAGGGTACAGAATTTGATACAGGATTAGATCAGACAAAATTAGCAGAAATTGCTGATTACTTCCGTCCAATGAGAGAAGAAGCCTTAGAGAGCGGACTGATGAATCCAAAAGTATTAGGCGTAAACATCAAGACTCTGTTATATCAGGTACCGGGTGGTATGTTATCCAACTTAATCTCCCAGTTAAAAGAGCAGGGTAAAGAAGATAAATACGAAGAAGTGCTTGCAGAAGTACCTCGCGTTCGTAAAGACCTTGGTGAGCCACCACTTGTAACACCATCTTCACAGATTGTTGGTACGCAGGCTGTATTCAACGTATTAATGGGCGAGCGTTACAAAGTTGCAACCAAAGAGACCAAAGATGTACTGTTAGGAAAATACGGACAGACCGTAAAACCGTTCAATCCGGAAATCGTAGACAAAGTACTTGGCGAAGATAAGAAGAATGCAATTACCTGCCGTCCGGCAGACCTCTTAGAGCCTGAGTTAGATAAGATAGAGGCAGAGATGAAACAGTGGAAGCAGCAGGATGAGGATGTCCTTACCTATGCATTATTCCCACAGGTAGCTACAGACTTCTTTAAATATCGTGAAGCTCAGCAGACAAAAGTAGATCAGAATATTGCTGATACAAAAAATGGAGCATATCCTGTATAAGCTATTGTAAAAAATGAGAAAATGAATTAAAATAAAAGGTGTTTTGGCGAGAGCCAAGGCACCTTTTTGGGTTATAACAAAATATTTGAAGAATCATGGAACAATGATTCTGTCTACAATAGAGATAAGGCGGTTTTCTTATGGGGAATAGTAACGATTTAAGTAATCGGATCAATGAAGCGTACAGCACACTGAGCAAAGGACAAAAACTTCTTGCAAGTTATATCACAGACAATTATGATAAGGCAGTCTTTTTAACGGCAGCCAAATTAGGTGATGTGGTAGGAGTCAGTGAATCGACAGTTGTACGTTTTGCAACACATCTCGGATATAAAGGATATCCTGATTTTCAAAAAGCACTGGAGGAACTGGTACGCAACAAACTCAATTCCGTACAGCGAATGGAGGTGGCGTATGGGCGAATTAGTCAGTCTAAAATATTAGAATCCGTTCTCCATTCAGATGCGGAGCGAATCAAAGAGTCCATTGAGATGATAGACCCGAATGCCTTTGATATGGCGGTAGAGACAATTTTAAATGCAAAACGGATCTATATTGTGGGAATCCGTAGTTGCGCACCACTTGCAGGATTTCTTGCATTTTACTTAAATATGATGTTTGACGATGTGCGTCTGTTGTCCACGAACAGTTCGAGTGAGCTGTTTGAGCAGATGGTACGCATTAGCAAGGATGATGTGATTATCGGAATCAGTTTTCCGAGATATTCCATGCGTACCTTAAAAGCCATGGAGTTTGCAAATAACCGGAGCGCAAAGGTTATTACCATCACAGACAGCGTGCATTCGCCGATGAATCTGTATTCCTCCTGCAATCTGATTGCAAAAAGTGATATGGCGTCCATCGTAGATTCACTGGTGGCACCTCTTTCCGTCATCAATGCACTGATTGTTGCACTCTGCATGAAAAAACAGGGAGAAGTTGTCAATACGCTTGAGATGTTAGAAGACATCTGGGATGAGTATCAGGTCTATGAAAATGACGAGATTAACTACATTGATGATTCTATGAAAATGCGCTATGCCAGATTAGGAGAAAAAAATGAGTAAAGTCATCATCATCGGCGGCGGTGCGGCAGGAATGTTTGCAGCACTCGGAGCTGCGGATGCAGGGCATCAGGTTACGATATTAGAACAAAATGAAAAACTGGGTAAAAAAATATATATCACGGGAAAAGGCAGATGCAATCTGACAAATGCCTGTGAGACATCGGAAATCTTTGAAAACATACCAAGGAATGCAAAATTTTTGTATAGCGCCATCTATGGCTATGACAATTTCCGTGTTATAGATTTTTTTGAAGAGCATGGAATGCCAACAAAAACAGAACGTGGCAACCGGGTATTTCCAGTATCGGATCATTCCTCGGATGTCATTGCAACCCTGCAGCGGACTTTAAAAAATAAAGGAGTTACCGTAAGACTCCATACAAAGGCAGAACATCTTGAGATAGAAGAGGGAAAAGTCCGTGGTATAAAGACATCCAATGGGACAACTTATCCGGCAGATGCAGTCATCATAGCAACCGGAGGATATTCCTATCAGACAACAGGTTCTACCGGAGACGGATACCGTTTTGCAAAAAAGAGCGGACACACGATCGCGCCATTGTCCCCATCTTTAGTTCCTATGACCGTAAAAGAAGACTACTGTATGCAGATGCAGGGACTGTCTTTAAAAAATGTAGAAGTAAAGATCAAAGACGGAAAAAAAGTATTGTTTGAAGAATTTGGGGAAATGCTGTTTACCCATTTCGGGGTCAGCGGACCTTTGATCTTAAGTGCAAGCAGTGTCGTAAATGACAAGATCCGAAAAAAAGAACTTGCCATGGAGATTGATTTAAAGCCGGCATTATCGGAAGAAAAACTAGATGCCCGGATCTTAAGGGACTTTGAAGAAAATAAAAACCGACAGTTTAAAAATGTACTTTCCGGTCTGCTTCCGGCAAAAATGATACCGGTCATGGTCTCATTGAGCGGGATCACGCCGGAGAAAAAGATCAACGAGATCACGAAAGAAGAGCGAAGAAGGCTCGTGAACTGTATCAAGCATTTTCCGATGACGCTGACCGGACTTCGTGATTATAACGAAGCGATCATTACCAGAGGCGGAGTTGCCGTCAAGAATATCGACCCATCCACGATGCAGTCAAAATTAGTGAAGGGACTCTACTTTGCCGGAGAGGTTATTGATGTGGATGCCTATACCGGTGGATTCAACTTACAGATCGCATGGTCAACCGGATATTTAGCAGGCAGTTCCGTAGAGGAAGAAGATGTAATAGAGAAGTATAAGAATAAAGAATGATAGAAATATAAAAACAGAACAGGAAGTGAGGAAACAAGCATGAGTTTTAATATCGCAATTGACGGACCGGCAGGCGCCGGAAAAAGTACCATTGCAAAGAAGATCGCAAAAGAATTAGGCTTTGTCTATGTAGATACCGGAGCAATGTACCGTGCCATGGCACTCTATTTTTTACGGAGCAATATCTCTAATGAGGACGAGCAGGCGATCAGCCGTGCCAGTGAGAACGTAGAGATCACGATCCAATATGAAAACGGCGAACAGCAGGTATTTTTAAACGGTGAAAATGTCAGTGGTGAGATCCGCAAAGAAGAAGTCGGCAACATGGCATCTAAAACCAGTGGATACGGACAGGTGCGGAAAAAATTAGTCGAATTACAGCAGCAACTTGCAAAAAAGGCAGACGTTGTCATGGACGGAAGAGACATTGGAACCGTCGTACTTCCGGATGCACAGGTCAAAGTATATTTAACGGCAAGCGTGGCTACGAGAGCAAAAAGACGTTATGACGAGCTGTCAGAAAAAGGACAGGAATGTAATTTAGAAAAAATAGAAGCAGACATTGAACAGCGGGATTATCAGGATATGCACCGCGAAAATTCTCCGCTTCGTCAGGCAGAGGATGCCACACTGGTGGATTCCTCCAATATGAGCATTGAAGAGGTCGTTGCAGCGATCAAAAAATTATATGAGGATGTGTGTAACGCATGAGACAGGTAACCTTAGCGAAAAGTGCGGGCTTTTGTTTTGGAGTCAAGCGGGCAGTGAACAAAGTCTATGAGGAAGCAAAAAAAGGGAGAGTGTATACTTACGGACCGATCATCCACAATGAAGAAGTAGTAAAGGATCTAGAAAACAAAGGCGTAAAAGTAATAAACAGCCTGGAAGAATTTCAGAATATTCCCGAAGGGACTGTCGTGATCCGTTCCCATGGTGTGGCAAAAGAAGTCTATGATTTTTTGAAAAAACAGGATTTAAAAATTGTCGATGCCACCTGTCCTTTTGTTTTAAAGATCCACAGGATCGTGGAGGAACATGCGAAGGCGGGAGAGCATATCGTCATCATCGGAAATGATAAGCATCCGGAGGTAGAAGGCATCAAAGGATGGTGTGGACCTAAGAACCGAACCGTCATTCAGAACAGAGAAGAAGCCGAAAATTTTGCCATAGATGGAAAACAAAAGGTATGTATTGTATCACAAACGACATTTAACTACAAGAAATTTCAAGAATTAGTTGAAATTATTCGCAAAAAAGGTTATGATATAATTGTTTTAAATACAATCTGTAATGCAACGGAAGAACGGCAGACAGAAGCCCGTGCCATTGCAAAGGAAGCAGAAGCCATGATTGTCATCGGTGGCAGAAGCAGTTCTAATACGCAGAAGTTATTTGAAATATGTAAAATGGAATGTGAAAATACTTACTATATACAGACACTAGATGACTTGGATTTAACCAAATTGAAATCCATTGATAACGTAGGTATTACCGCAGGGGCATCCACCCCAAATAATATTATTGAGGAGGTTCAAAAGAATGTCAGAAATGAGTTTTGAACAAATGCTAGAAGAATCATTAAAAACAATAAGAAATGGGGAGGTAGTCGAAGGTACAGTTATCGATGTGAAACCGGATGAGATCATCCTGAATATTGGTTACAAGTCAGACGGTATTATTACCAGAAACGAGTACACAAATGAACCAAATGTAGATCTGACAACTGTAGTATCCGTGGGCGACACCATGGAAGCCAAAGTCGTAAAAGTAAACGACGGCGAAGGACAGGTACTCCTTTCTTACAAACGCCTTGCAGCAGAAAAAGGCAACAAGAGATTAGAAGAAGCATTTGAGAATCAGGAAGTATTAACAGCAAAAGTAGCACAGGTATTAGCAGGTGGTTTAAGCGTAGTTGTAGACGAGACCAGAGTATTCATCCCTGCAAGTTTAGTATCTGATGTATACGAAAAAGATCTGACAAAGTATGACGGACAGGAGATCGAATTTGTAATTACAGAGTTCAATCCTCGCCGCAGAAGAATTATCGGTGACAGAAAACAGCTCTTACTCGCTAAGAAAGAGGAGATGCAGAAAGAATTATTTGCAAGAATCAAAGTTGGCGATGTTGTAGAAGGAACTGTTAAGAATGTAACAGACTTTGGTGCATTTATCGACTTAGGCGGAGCAGACGGACTGCTTCATATCTCAGAGATTTCCTGGGGCAGAGTTGAGAATCCAAAGAAAGTATTCAAAGTTGGCGATGTTGTAAAGACATTTATCAAAGACATCAACGGTAATAAGATTGCATTATCCATGAAATTTGAGGATCAGAATCCTTGGAACAACGCTGCTGAGAAATATGCAGTAGGCAATGTTGTAAAAGGTGTTGTTGCAAGAATGACAGACTTTGGTGCATTCGTAGAATTAGATCCGGGCGTAGATGCATTACTTCATGTATCCCAGATCTCTTCTGAGCATGTAGAGAAACCTTCTGACGTATTAAGCGTTGGACAGGAGATCGAAGCAAAGATCGTTGACTTCAACGAAGAAGAAAAGAAGATCAGCTTAAGCATCAAAGCATTACAGGCACAGCCACAGCAGGAAGAAGACGATGCTGATGTAGCAGACGTAGATATTGATGCAGTGGCAAGTGAGTTAGATGCAGAATAAAATCCGGAGATAGTGAATGGAAGGTTACGAGAAGTTTAAAAAAGATGTTTACAATTTGACAAAAATTGATTTGAATGCTTATAAAGAAAAGCAGATGAGACGTCGGATTGACACATTGATCACAAAGAACAGTAAGACTTCTTATGATGACTATGTCAGATTGATTAAGAGTGATAAGGATAAGTTTGATCAGTTCATCAATTTCCTGACTATTAATGTGTCTGAGTTTTACCGGAATCCTGAACAATGGGCAACCTTAGAAAAGGAATTGTTTCCGGCAATGATTCAGAAGTTTGGAAAGAGATTGAAAATCTGGAGTGCTGCCTGTTCCACAGGCGATGAACCGTATTCACTGGTTATGGCATTGTCAAGACATCTTCCGTTAGAAAATATTCATATTATAGCAACAGACATAGACAAGCAGGTCTTAGATAAAGCAAGGCTTGGCATTTATAACGAAAAGAGCATTGCTTCTGTGCCGGATGACTTTAAGAAGAAATACTTCAAACAGGTAGGTTCTTCGTATCAGATTTCTGACCAGATCAAAAAATGCGTAGAATTTCGTGAACATGACTTGCTTAAAGATGCTTATCCGTCTGACTGCCATCTGATCGTGTGCAGAAATGTTGTGATTTATTTCACGGAAGAAGCGAAAGATGAGATTTACCGGAAGTTTAACCGGTCATTGGTAAATGACGGACTGTTATTCATTGGCAGTACGGAGCAGATTACCAATTATAAAGAACTTAACTTCAGAAGAAACAAATCCTTTTTCTTTGAAAAAGGGAGGTAATACAAAACCTCAGGCACTGGTATGGTAGCCTGAGGTTTTTTCTAAGTTCTCAAATTTCTAAGTAAATATTTCTAAATCCTTAAGTTTCATATAACTATCTCACTTAAATTTTCTTAAAAAAGATTTTATATGTTATTTAGTGTAAAATATTTTAAGAAGATTTACTTTGCCATCAACAGCAGTGATAACACATGCATCACATAGGCTTTCACATCCGTCTCATTGTCAATAAATTCATCCGTCAATTCAAAATAAGTGATCTTGTCATGGTATTCTAATTTAAAATAAGGAGAGACCACAACCTGATGCTGGGGCAGGAAACAGCCGGTCTTTTTGCTGTAGCAGGTGGCTGCTTTGGCTTTCGTCCGGTAATTTTTGTCTACATAAAAGGCAACACTTTTATGAATAGCAGTATCCTCCTCTGGCAGATAGTAGTAATCTTTATAATTCGGATAGAAATATTTCAACTCACCACTGTAGATTTTGATACTCAGCTTCGTGGTATCCTGATAGCTGGTCAGATAAAATTGATCAAATCCATAGGAGATACGTTTTGGCACCGGATACTGGTTCTTTAATGTGATGATACATTCGTTCTTGGTAATGCTCTGATAGTCCTCATAGAGATTTTTTACAATAGAATCTACCGTAAAAGCTCCCTGAAAAATCTGAGGATAGGAGAGGATCGGAAGCAGATCGATCATGCCTAAGACATCTTCATAGTTGTGAATCTGTAAAAGATAACGTGCCTCTTCCTCCTGCGTGGCAACATACTGATGATAGACGTTGATCAGATCGCCGCCGGAATAGAGATCCTCCCTGCCGATCCCTAAGAATTTTTCTACGGTCTTTTGCTTTAAATTCGGCAGTTTGAAAATCTTTTTGAATTTCGAAAGAGCACGGAAAATATCCAAATTTGAAAACTCTAAAAACGGAGCAGGCATCCCATAGGTCTGGCATTTTGCAGTCAGATAATGAATATCAAATCCAAGTCCGTTAAAAGTGATCAGTGTCCGGTATGGTTTTAACAATTCTAAAAAAGCAGCAAGGATCAGATGTTCCTCGTCCGGGGTGTCAGCAAAAAACTGATCGATGCAGATGATGTTTCCCTTTCGTCTGGCACATCCGATCAGGTATAAAGAAGTATTTGCCGGAGAAAATCCGGTGGTTTCAATATCAAAAAATACAGAATCCTCTGCAAATAAAGCATTTGTAAGGGTATCGGTATTGTCAAAATTTAACTCTTTGTGCCAGGTCTGCATCGTTTTTCTTTCCTCCTGTTTATCATGGAAATATTCTACCATATTCTGTTTCTTTTACAAATATTTTTTTCGTGTATTTTTCTCTGTGCAAGGAAAATTAACATGAATTTTGCAGGGAAAACGGTTGTAGAATTATGGGTATATGGTATAATATAGCGGAAAGTTGTATGAGAGGGGATCAGTACAACGACACAAAAAATAACTTAGGAAAGAGGGGAACAAAATGGGTATTTCTACATTTAAAGGCGGAGTCCATCCCTACGATGGCAAAGATCTCGCAAAGGATCAGCCGATACGAAGAATCAAACCCAAAGAAATTCTGGTCTATCCATTGTCTCAGCACATCGGAGCACCGGCGTCACCAATTGTTGCAGTAGGTGATACGATTTTAAGAGGACAAAAGATTGCAGAAGCAGGCGGATTTGTGTCTGTACTGATCTTTGTGTCTGCACCGGTTTTCGCATCCGTATCCGGTACGGTAAAGGCAATCGAGCCAAGACATGTAGCGACCGGTGATCTGGTAAACTCTATCATTATTGAAAATGATGGAGAGATGAAAGAAACAGATTTCCATGGTGTGGAAGATGTTGCAAGTCTTTCTAAAGAGCAGATTATTGAAAAAGTAAAAGAAGCAGGCGTAGTAGGTATGGGAGGTGCCGGATTCCCGACACATGTAAAGCTCTCACCAAAGGAGCCTGATAAGATTGAATTTATTATTGCAAACTGTGCAGAGTGTGAGCCATATCTGACCGCAGATTACCGGAGAATGTTAGAGAATCCGGAAGAACTGATCGGCGGTATGAAAATCGTCCTGCGTCTGTTTGACCATGCGAAGGGAATCCTCGGTGTGGAAGACAACAAACCGGATTGTATCCAGAAGTTGAAAGAGCTGACAAAGGATGAGGAACGCATTGAAGTAATGCCATTAAAGACAAAGTATCCACAGGGTGGTGAGCGTCAGTTGATCTATGCAACCACCGGACGTTCGATCAATTCTAAGATGCTTCCGGCTGATGCAGGATGTATTGTAGATAACGTGGAGACTTTAGTAGCGATCAACCGTGCAGTCAAAGAAGGGAAACCGGTAATGGACAGAATCTTTACCGTAACAGGTGACGCTGTTACAAATCCGGGCAATTTTGAATACTGTATCGGTATGAGCTATGCGGAAATTTTAGAAGAAGCAGGCGGATTTAAGGAAGATCCGGAAAAGATGATCTCTGGTGGACCGATGATGGGATTTGCAGTCTTTAGTCTGGAGATTCCGACAACAAAGACGTCATCCTCCCTGCTGTGCTTTAAAAAAGATGATGTTTCAGCAAGTGAAGTGACAGCATGTATCAACTGCGGACGTTGTGTATCTGTCTGTCCGGAGCAGATTGTTCCATCTCGACTTGCAAAGATGTCACAGTTCCATGATTCGGAAAGTTTTGAAAGATGGAATGGTATGGAGTGTATTGAATGTGGTAGCTGCAGTTATATCTGTCCGGCAAAACGTCCGTTAGCACAATATATCAAGACCATGAAAAAACAGATCTTAGCAGAGAGAAGAAAGAAACAATAGAAAGAGGTGTAGAACTGTGAGTGAGTTATATAATATATCATCTTCGCCACATATTCGTGCGAAAGATACCTCGGCAAAAATTATGCTGTATGTTATTATTGCATTGCTGCCGGCAAGTATCTTTGGTGTATACAACTTCGGACTGCGGGCATTGTTATTGATTGCAGTCTGTATCGCATCCTGTGTGGCATCAGAATGGATTTTTGAAAAGATTGTACATAAAAAGAGTACGATAACAGATTTCAGTGCCGTGTTAACCGGATTGTTATTAGCGTTGAACCTTCCACATACCCTTCCAATCTGGCAGGCGGTACTCGGAAGTATTTTTGCCATTGTCATTGTCAAAATGTTATTCGGAGGACTGGGTCAGAACTTTATGAACCCGGCACTTGGAGCACGTTGTTTCCTGCTGGTATCTTTTGCAAGCACTATGACCAGTTTTACTTATGATGGAGTAACCGGGGCAACACCGTTAGCATTGATGCGAAATGGTGAGAGTGTAGATACCATGAAGATGTTTCTTGGAACAACAGCAGGTACCATCGGTGAGACCTCTGTCATTGCACTTTTAATCGGAGCTGTTTTCCTGCTTCTGATGGGTGTGATTGACCTTCGGATTCCGGGAAGTTATCTGATTACCTTTGTTGTATTTTTACTGATCTTCAGTGGAAAAGGTTTTGATGTGAACTATATTGCCGCACAGCTTTGCGGAGGCGGTCTGATGCTTGGAGCATTTTTCATGGCAACCGATTATGTCACATCACCGATCACACCAAGCGGAAAGATCATTTACGGTATCCTGTTGGGTATCCTGACCGGATTATTCCGCCTGTTTGGTGCAAATGCAGAAGGTGTATCGTTTGCGATCATCTTAGGCAACCTCTTAGTGCCAATCATTGAAAAGCATACGATCCCGAAAGCGTTTGGCGTGAAAAAGGAGGGAAAGAAGCATGAATAAAAAGATTGTCAAAGATGCAATGATCTTAACTGCCTTTACCCTTGTTTTAGGCCTGATCCTCGGTATGGTCAATGAAATCACAAAGGGTCCTATTGCAAAAGTAAATTATGAAGCAGAACAGGAATCCTACCGGAATGTATTTAAGGATGCTGATTCCTTTGAAAAATATAAAGATTTTGATGCAAAAAAAGCAGAGGATATCATCGCTAAGAGCGATTATGCCAATGATGAGATATTATCTGTAAACACAGCATTAGATAAATCCGGTGAAGTGCTTGGATATGTCATTTCCGTAACATCCCATGAAGGAAGCCAGTCAGATATCACACTTTCTGTCGGAATCCGCAACGATGGCACATTGAACGGATATTCCATTACATCCATCAGTGAGACACCGGGACTTGGTATGTTAGTACAGGAAAAAGCATTTTACTCTCAGTTTGAAAATAAATCAGAATCGTCATATACCGTTGTAAAGACAGCACCATCTGCGGACAATGAGATCGAAGCCGTAACAGGCGCAACCATTTCATCAAGAGCCGTAACCAATGCAGTCAATGCTTCACTGGTATATTTTCAGACGGTCTTACAGGGAGGTAATTAAGCATGAACAGAAATGTTGAAAGATTATACAATGGTATTATCAAAGAAAATCCGACCTTCGTACTGATGTTAGGTATGTGTCCGACATTGGCAGTTACATCTTCTGCAATCAACGGACTTGGAATGGGACTTTCAACAACTGTGGTTTTAGTAATGTCAAACCTGTTGATCTCCGCATTTCGTAAGGTCATTCCAAATGGCGTTCGTATGCCGGCTTACATTGTAATTGTAGCATCCCTTGTTACTGTCGTGCAGTTTATCATGCAGGCTTATACACCTTCCTTATCGGAATCTTTAGGAGTGTATATCCCGCTGATCGTTGTAAACTGTATCATCCTTGGAAGGGCAGAGAGCTATGCATCCAAAAATCCGGTCATTCCATCTGCATTTGACGGACTTGGAATGGGTCTTGGTTTTACGATCGGTCTGGTATGTATCGGTTTTATCCGTCAGATTTTAGGTGCAACACTTGGAATCACAATTTTCATCATGGCTCCTGGAGCATTCTTGGTTCTGGCATTTTTAGTTGCCGGTATGAACTGTGTCCGTGAAGCAATGGAGAAAAAGGGAAAACCTTTAGCTGCTCCAAGCGGTTGTCTTACCGGAGACTGTAAAGGTTGTGACCATCTGTCTATGTGTACCGGAAAATTACCGGAAGAGACAGCGGATACCGGAAAAGAGGGGGGCAGATAAATGAAAGAATTATTAATTATTGCAGTGGGTGCTGCCATTGTCAACAATGTCGTACTCAGCCAGTTCTTAGGAATCTGTGCATTCCTTGGAGTATCTAAAAAGACAGAGACAGCTGCCGGAATGGGCGGAGCGGTAATCTTTGTTATTACCCTGTCCTCTTTTGTTACGGGTCTTATTTACAAATATATTCTGACACCGCTCAATGTACAGTATTTGCAGACCATTGTATTTATTTTGGTCATTGCGGCATTAGTGCAGTTAGTAGAGATGTTTTTGAAAAAATCCATTCCATCGTTGTATCAGGCACTTGGTGTTTATCTGCCCCTGATCACAACCAACTGTGCCGTATTAGGTGTAGCATTAAATAACGTTACAAAATCCTATACGATCTTACAGGGTGTGGTAAATGGATTAGCAACATCTATCGGATTCTTTATTGCGATCGTTATTATGGCTGGAATCCGTGAGAAAATTGAATATAACGATATTCCGAAACGTTTTCAGGGAACGGCGATCGTCCTGATCACAGCAGCATTGATGTCTATCGCCTTTATGGGCTTCTCAGGCATGATTTAGGAGGGAATGGATATGAGTGTAAGTGCAATTATTATCTCCGGTCTTGCTGTAGGTGGAACCGGTATTCTGATCGGTTTCATTCTTGGAATTTTCGGAGAAAAATTTAAAGTAGAAGTAGATGAGCGTGAAGAAGCAATTTTAGAGGTTCTTC